>ODAJ012183920.1_pt1 | contig 26414 bp, 23 predicted proteins | sample 1539241 | NCBI WGS metagenome assembly ODAJ01 (sample SAMN02144231, study PRJEB22623) | gut metagenome | biome: sheep rumen | host: Ovis aries | place: New Zealand
GCCCAGGATATGAAGGACGAACTAATTGACTACGCCGTGCGTTCGGGCGCGCCCCTTGAGGTGCTTGAGAACCTGCAAGAAATTGAAGACGAAGGCGATGTCTACGACAGTATAGAAGACATCTGGCCAGACTACCCTACGAAGGAAGACTTCCTGTTCAACGAAGACGAGTACTAAGGCTTATATTTAAGTCTTAACCGCCTAACACCAGCGAGACGAACACGAATGATTGTTTGTCTCACTGGTGTTTTCATATTGTCAGTTGCCTTAACGGATGATGTGAGAAATAATCGCTGAATAAGCATTGCCCGTTATTGCCGACCATGAGTCTCTTTCCTATATAGCAAAAACATACCGCATATTGGCAACCAACATACGGTATAATTCTTTCTGAAAGCTGTTACTTACAGTGCTTACGACTGCTCTTCAGCAGCTTTCTTGCTTAGCTTTTGCTCCACGATAAACGAGATGAGAAGGCCTATTCCCACTCCCACTGCCAACACGAGCCAGAAGAACGGACTCGCTACTTCGGTGTGGATGAGATAGTTCACCAGTGCTCCCAATCCGGCGCCAACCAGTACGCATCCCCAACGCAGGGGCTTGTAAGGATTGGATTTCTTTTCCATCTGTGCTATCAGAAGCCTGACACTTTCTGTGTCAACCTGCTTCTCAACTATCAGTTTGCGCAGTTCTGTGTCTTTTTCCTTGTTCTTGACATTATTCCATACGCTCATTATGACGACAATGATGGGTATGGATAGTGAAAGAAACATTGTTACGAAGCCCGTTAGTGCTGTAATTTCTAAATGGTTCATTTTGGTTCTGTTTTTATTTGTTGTTTTACTTTTGTTTACTTTTACGGTTGCGCTTCCGCCTTCTGTATATAATGACAGCGAAGTACGGATATTATTACAACGTCAGCCCAGTTTTCTCTTCTAAAGAGAACTCACCAGCATACTTCAACAGCAATGCTATTGAAGTGATGCCGCTGATGAGAGCCCCTACGAGGAGCGTGCCGTCAGCTTGGGCTATGATGAGTGAGGTGCCATAGAGACAGAACATAACTATCATGGGTAGCCCCAGACAGAACGCAGCAATGCGCAGCCACCGTCTGAAAACGGCCTTGCGTGCATCACGCTTCAGTGTCTTAATGACTGCATCGCCAATCTCATCGAGTGTCTCTTGGCGCTTGAACATATATTGCAGCAGTTCGTCGGTTTCCTGCTCGGTCAGTATTCTTTCGTTCGTATCCATGCTTATTGGGTGTTTTGGAGTGATTGTCTGATTTTGTTGCGCAGCCTGTGTATTCTTACCAATACGTTCGACTGGCTCATGTTGAGTTTCTTGGCTATGTCGGCGGTAGCCATCCGTTTATAGTAGAACAGTCGCAGCAGTTCGTTGTCAGCAGGTGGCAGCTCTTTCATTATTTGTTCCAGCTGCAACAGCCGTGCCTCTTTTTGCTCGTCGTATGCCGTATCGTCACTAATATTCAACATATGCTCCATCCCGGTGGTCTTCATGCGCCGTTCCTTGTAGAGCGCGTTTAGCGACAGATGGACGGCAATAGCCGACAACCAGGGTCCCAGCTGCGGCGAATGGCAGTCGTCCAGCCGCTGGTAGGCTTGAATGAACGTCTGTTGCACGATGTCCTGGGCCATGTCGTGGCGCTTCAAGATGCCCAGAGCCTTAGAATAGAGCAGCCCGGAGTACTTCTCCACCACCAGCCTGTAGCTTCCGACATCACCCTTGGACAATATCCTGCTTACTATTTCCTTATCTTCCATTTCTTGATAAATCTCTGTATATATGACACTATTATGTTCCAGTTATTACATCCCAGTACATATTTTTTTTGCCAGTGCCCAAAACACTACTTATTGATTGCATATTTGCGGAAAAGAATTATCTTTGCACGCTGGCAACAACACTGCATAGACAATACACTCACATCAATACTAACAATTCACAAACACTAAGAAATGAAGACTTTTCAATCAGACCCCTTATTCTCAACTGCTTTACTGCACGGTACATGGAAGACTGCCACCCTGTTGTTTCTTATATGCATGTCTGTATTGACGACTTCCTGCTCCGACGACTACAAAGACGATCCAATGCTGATAGCCACCATATCATCGTATAACGAGTTCGGCGCAGCCATGCTGGACGTGACAAAAGCCGACATGACGAGAGCTGGGTTCACGCTCGGCGACATCATCTGCATCACCGTTGACGGCAAAGAGATAGTCATGCCCTACTACGACGGCTTCTACACGCGCAATGGCGAATACCTGTGCGTTGCCTATCCCACTTACCCCAGCATCTGCTTCACGGCCAACAACACAGGATTGCCCAAGGAACTCACAGGTTTGGTGGGCCATGCCGTCATCATCAGCATAAAGCAAAAGGGTGGCAAGCTCGACGTTCAAAAGGCTATGAGCATGGAGTACACAAACAACCGCAATGACTATCCTGACATTTCGGCTGCCCAGTATGCCAATGCTCGCGCCGTAAGTGCCGGAAACGTGGCAATGGGCAGGCTGCACCGCAGTTCTTCGCCATTCTGCATTGAAATCAACCGCGCCCACTACGTATCGGAATATATGGAACACGAAGGAATAAAGACTGTTCTCAACCTTGCCGACACAAAGGAAATGATGCTTTCCTACGATATGCCTTCCTACAGCCGCTCGCTCTGGGAGGCCAACAGCGTCATACTGTGCCCGCTGAAAGCAGACCCAACGGCAGACGACTACAACAACAGACTGATTGAAGCACTCAAGCAGCTGCCCTCGTACCCAGCCCCATATCTGGTGCATTGCATGGAAGGGAAGGATCGCACAGGGTATGTCTGCGCCCTGCTTGAGGGCTTATGCGGAGCAACGTATGAGGAGATTGTAGCCGACTACTTAGTCACCTACTACAACTATTACCGAGTAACCCCCACAAAAGACCCCAGCCTTTGCAAGACCTTGGTGTCGCTGAGGCTCAACCCTTGCCTGATGCATTATGCCAACGTCAGCGACGAAGCACAGCTGCCCAACGTCGACTATTCAAAAGCTTTCGCCAACTATCTGCTTTCACACGGAATGACCCAACAGCAGCTTGACGCACTCATTCAGGCGCTGACAAATACAGCCGAATAAAAGGACATGGTTGACCTGCAAGCCACATCAGCAGAGCCTAAAGCTACGGACAGCATTGCCACGAGCTACCTCAACACCGAGAACATAGCCCGCAGCAATGCAGGGATTGAATATCACCCTCTGCGCCCTTTTCTGCCTGAGAACGCACGGGTGCTGTTTCTCGGCAGCTTTCCTCCACAGCGCAAACGGTGGTGCATGGATTTCTACTATCCCAACTTCATCAACGACCATTGGCGCATCGAGGGCGAAGTGTTCTTTGCCGACCGCAACTACTTTGTGGCGAAAGGCGGAAAAGCATTTGACCTCGAGGCCATCACATCGTTCTGCAAGGAGCAGGGCATAGCTTTCTACGATACTGCGTGTGCCGTGCGGCGGCTGAAAGACAATGCATCCGACAAGTTTCTGGAGGTAGTGGAAGCCACTGACATCCGCTCGCTGCTGCAACAACTGCCACGCTGCCGCTTCATCGTCACCACAGGACAGAAAGCAACAGAAACGATCTGCCAGTATTTCTGTCTGGCAGAAGCACCAAAGGTAGGGCACTACGTAGCCATTCCCCACCTGGAGAATGGCTACGGCCTGCCTATAAGCCTCTACCGCCTGCCATCATCATCACGCGCCTACCCGCTCTCGTTCGACAAGAAAGCTGCCGCCTATCGGCAGATGTTCGCAGAAGCGGAAATTCTATGATATGACAGGCCGAGGTGCAATATAAATCACTTCAGCTGCTTTCCGTCAGAGAAAGCCTTGCCAACCGTCCGGCCCAGCTGAATGTAGCTGTGGCGCACTGGCTCGTAGGTTATGAGATTCATCCTCTCCACATCAGGCTTGCCGTCCTCGCCAAGGTATTTCTCGTCGCAGAGAATGTTTACTATTTCTGCTATCAGGCAATATCCCGTCGCCGACTCGTCAATCTTCTGCTTCACTCGACACTCCAGGGTCATGGGGAAGTCCCTGAACAGCGGAGCATTCACGTTGGGAGCCTTTTCTATGGTCCATCCCGTTTTCTCCATCTTGTCAGGGGTGTTCCGTCCGCTTACTATGCCCACATAGTCGGCAGCCACCATCGTCTCTGCCGTGGCAAAGGTGACGGTCAGCTCTGGGTTATCGGCAAGGTTGTCGGTGGTCTGATGCGAGCCGAGCGAGATTACGATCTCGTGCATATCCCAGTGACCGCCCCATGCAGCGTTCATTGCATTAGGTTTTCCATCCTTGTCGTAAGTGCCGATGATAAGCACCGGCTGTGGAAGCATCCACGCATTTGACTTGAAACTTTTCATATTTTAGCTTTGGTTAGTAAATTGTTTAATGTGCAATAGTCGGGTATCTACTACAAAAGTACTGATTTCCCGCAAAAAACATCGGATTAGGCACACATTATCAGATAAATATGAGTATATTTGCAAGTAGAGTTCTGACGATAAGCAGAAACTATCTTCAAAACAACGACACCTTTTATATATAATTATAAGTCTACAAACCAAATAATCATATAATGCCATGAACAAGTTTGAACTTATCTCCCTGCCCTATTCGCCCGACGCACTGGAACCTGTTATCAGCGCCGAGACAATCGCCTTCCACCACGGCAAGCACTTGCAGACTTACGTGAACAACCTGAACGCACTGCTGCCAGGCAGCGGCTTCGAGGATATGACTCTGGAAGAGATTGTAAGCAAGAGCGAGGGTGGCATCTTCAACAATGCCGGACAGATACTTAACCACAACTTATATTTCACCCAGTTCCGCTCTCCGCGCGAGAACAACCAGCCCAACGGACGCATAGGTGAAGCCATCGTCGGGCAGTTCGGCTCATTCGATGCTTTCCGCGAGGAGTTCCAGAAGAAAGGTGCCACGCTCTTCGGCTCGGGATGGGTATGGCTGTCGTCCGACAGCGACGGCAAGCTCGTCATCACCCAAGAGCCCAATGCAGGCAACCCACTGACTAAGGGACTCACACCGCTTCTCACGTTCGACGTATGGGAGCACGCATACTATCTCGACTACCAGAACCGTCGCCCCGACTACCAGGCTGCACTATGGCAACTGATTGACTGGGACGAGGTAAACCGCCGTTTGGCATGAAACAGCCCATTGCAGAGCAATGACCGCAGACGAGATAACGACCTACATGGAGTCGCTGCGCGACGACCGACAGCGTGAGGTGCTCATGCGCTTCTTCAAGACTGCACCGGGGGATTATGGCTACAGCGACGAGTTCCTTGGCATAAAAGTGCCTCAGACACGCGAAGTGGTGAAGCTGGCAGCTCCCGACACTCCGCTGAGCGAGATTCCCGAGCTACTGATGTGTCGATGGCATGAGGTCAGGCTCTGCGGACTGCTGCTTCTGGTGTGGCGTTTTGAAAAGCTCGCCACGAAGAGACTTGTCGACGACGAAGAGGCCATCTTGGGCCGCGACAGACTGCTGAAGCTCTATCTGAGCCATGCCGAACAGGCCAACAACTGGGACCTGGTAGACATGACGGCTCCTAAGATCCTCGGCCACTGGCTTATGCTGCCGTCATCTCTCGGCGACAGGAGCTTCAAGCAAGACCTCGTCGACAGCCTTGCCGACAGCCACAACCTGTGGAAACAGCGCATGAGCATCGTATGCACGTGGAAAACCTCACAGCTTGGCGATGCTTCATGGTGCCTGCGCTATGCCGAGCGCCACCTTCAACACCCCCACGACCTCATGCACAAAGCCGTGGGATGGATGCTGCGCGAGATGGGCAAGCGCGTGTCTACCGACCTGCTGCGCGACTTCCTCAGCCAGCACGTCCACGAGATGCCTCGCACCACCTTGCGCTACGCCATAGAGAAGCTGGAACCCGTAGAACGACAATACTGGATGAGCATACCACGCAAAACGTAAAGCCACATTCCATGCCTGCCACACCTTTCTCATTCTTCCGCGGAAGACAGTGGAACGTCCGGAATTAGACCAATATTACTTTCTCTTTATCTCTGCATCCACGACGAAAATATCTCCGTCTTTGTCGCTTAGTACATTCCTTGGTATCAAGTCCCACACTATAAAAGAAGAATTGCTGTAATGACCTACACCGTTGTCATTGCAGAAACCAATGGCGAAAGAGCTTACATCCGGCATCCTATCTCCATGTTCCGTTTCATATACTGTGCAGCATCGATGGAGTTCATCGGCGATTGCTTTGATTCTTCTATTTTCCGCATCTTGCGCTCCGAAGACACCTTGTGAAACTGATTGAAATATGTCATAGCTCATGCTTTTTAGTATATAGTAGATAACATTCTCTTTGACATTACAGGGAGGGAAAAGCTCTGTCCGACAGAACTTACTCACCTTTAACGGTTTCAAAGTTACTGCTTTTTCCTGAAACAAGACCACATAAACAGTTTTTTGATTGTTCGTTGCTACTAATCAGCATTGAGAACACACACAAACAGTGACGTTTTATCTTCCTTTTCTGGCAAATTCACTTGTCATCTCCACTATTTGCAACCTCTCTGTTTGTCAACTACAAAATAATTCCTAACTTTGTAGGAAACAAAGCAAAACATCTATGAACACACGACTTTCATCTTTACTGCTGTGCCTGCTGACTGTAGCCACAGCATCGGCGCAGCGTGGCGACGGCGGCATCAGTGCCGAGATGTTGCAGCAGATTCGTGCTGCACAGGCCTCACGCCAGGCCGACCGAGCCATTGCCAATGCCATAGCCACCAACAACATCGACGACCTGGCACGCAATCCGCGCAACCAACGCCCGGTTGACACCTACTTCAGCGTGGAGACTCCGCGCCAGAACATCCACAACCAGAAGCAGAGCGGACGCTGCTGGATGTTCTCGGGCCTGAACGTGCTGCGCTCGCAGTTTGCACGCAAGCACAAGGACACGCTGCGCGTGGAGTTCTCGCACGCCTACCTGTTCTTCTACGACCAGCTTGAGAAGGCCAACCTCTTCCTGCAAGGCATCATCGACACTGCCGACAAACCGGTCGACAGCGAGCGCGTGAGGTTCTTCTTCCGCACTCCGCTCAGCGACGGAGGCACCTTCTGCGGTGTTGCCGACCTTGCCGACAAATACGGACTGGTGCCGATGGAGGTGCAGCCCGAGACCTATTCGGCTGAAAACACACGCCGCGCCTCTGCCCTTATCAGCTCCAAGCTGCGCGAATACGGCCTTGAGCTGCGCCGCATGACTGCCCAGGGCAAGAAAGGCAAAGCCTTGAAAGAGCGCAAGACACAGATGCTGGCAACCATCTACCGTATGCTGTCGCTCACCATGGGCGAGCCGGTGAGCGAGTTCACCTACGCTTTCCGCAACAAGAAGGGACGCGTGGCCACTGCCGAGCGCACCTACACGCCGCAGCAGTTCTACCAGGAGACCGTGGGCCGACAGCTCAACGGCTCATTCATCATGGCCATGAACGACCCGCGCCATGAGTACTACAAGACCTACGAGGTGGAATACGACCGCCACACCTACGACGGACACAACTGGAAATACATCAACCTGCCCATGGAGGACATTGCACAGATGGCTATCAGCGCGCTGCGCGACTCAGCAAAGCTCTATTCAAGCTACGACGTGGGCAAGCAGCTCGACCGCAAACGCGGACTCAACGACCTGAACAACTACGACTATGCCACACTCTTCCAGACCGACTTCCCAATGAGCAAGGCCGACCGCATAACGACATTCGACAGCGGAAGCACCCATGCCATGACACTTACAGCGGTAGACCTCGACTCTCAGGGCAAGCCCCGCCGATGGAAAGTGGAGAACTCGTGGGGCAGCGACAGCGGTGCCGGCGGCTGCATCATAATGACCGACGAGTGGTTCCGCGAGTATATGTTCCGACTTGTGGTAGACAAGAAGTATGTTCCCGACAATATCCTCAAGGCCGAACAGCAGAAGCCTGTCATGCTGATGCCCGAAGACCCGCTCTTCGCACCCGACATTTAGTTTCTTTTGAGACAACAAGGAGCAAGGGGCAAGGGGCAGGAGGACAGTGCTGTCATACTGAGATGCTGCAATGCTGAGGCACTGACCTCTTGACCCCTGCCCCTTGCCCCCGAAACAAACAAAGAAAGCCTTTTTCTTTGTTATGCGCTCGCTTAATCGTACCTTTGCACTGATAAAATATCATTAGCGATGTCAGAGCAAGACAAATTTAGCTTGCTGAGCAAGATTGAATATCCCGCCGACCTGAGGCGGTTAAGCATCGACGAGTTGCCCGAATTGTGCAAGCAACTCAGACAAGATATAATCGAAGAGGTGTCGACCAATCCCGGCCACCTGGCTTCGAGTCTTGGTGTCATAGAGATTACTGTGGCACTCCACTATGTTTTTGATACTCCCAACGACCGCATTGTGTGGGATGTAGGCCATCAGGCTTACGGCCACAAGATTCTTACCGGTCGCCGCAGCCGCTTTTCCGAGAACAGGAAGATGGGCGGACTGATGCCTTTCCCCTCACCCAAGGAGAGCCCCTACGACACGTTCACCTGCGGTCATGCCTCGAACAGCATCTCGGCTGCCCTCGGCATGGCTGTCGCTGCCACCTTTGACAAGCCACGTCATGTCATTGCCGTCATCGGCGACGGAGCAATGAGTGGCGGACTGGCTTTCGAGGGCCTCAACAACGTGTCGTCGAGCCCCAACGACCTGCTCATCATACTCAACGACAACGATATGTCGATAGACCGCGCGGTGGGCGGCATGGAGAAATACCTGCTGAAGCTCGACACCAACGAGACCTACAACCGACTGCGTTTCAGGGCTTCGCGGTGGCTGCACTCGCGCGGCTACCTCAACGACGACCGCAAGAAAGGCATACTACGCTTCAACAACGCCCTCAAGTCGGCTCTTGCCGGACAGCAGAACATCTTTGAGGGCCTCAACATACGCTACTTCGGCCCCTACGACGGCCACAACGTGAAGGAGCTGGTGCGCATACTGCGGCAGGTGAAAGACATGAGGGGACCCAAGCTGCTCCACCTGCACACCGTGAAGGGCAAGGGCTACAAGCCCGCCGAACGCAACGCCTCGGTGTGGCACGCACCCGGACGCTTCGATGCCGAGACGGGAGAGCGCATCAAGGAAGACACCACTGGCATACCGCCTAAGTTCCAGGACGTGTTCGGACATACCCTCCTCGAGCTGGCCGAGCAGAACCCGCGCATCGTGGGTGTCACGCCAGCCATGCCCACAGGCTGCTCGATGAACATAATGATGCAGGCCATGCCCGAACGCACCTTCGACGTGGGCATTGCCGAAGGCCACGCCGTGACATTCTCGGCTGGCATGGCCAAAGACGGGATGCTGCCCTTCTGCAACATCTACAGCGCCTTTGCACAGCGTGCCTACGACAACATCATCCACGACGTGGCTATACTCGGCCTGCCCGTAGTGCTGTGCCTCGACCGCGCCGGACTGGTGGGCGAAGACGGTGCCACCCACCACGGAGCCTTCGACATGGCAGCCCTGCGCCCCGTGCCCGGACTGACCATAGCGTCCCCGATGGACGAGCACGAGCTGCGCCACCTGATGTTTACCGCCCAGCAACCGGGAGGCGGTCCGTTCGTCATTCGCTATCCGCGCGGACGCGGCGTGAAGGTCGAATGGCAGTGCCCCATGCGCAAGGTGCCCATCGGACGCGGACGAAAGCTCTCCGAAGGCACCGACGTGGCCGTGCTGTCGATAGGTCCTGTGGGCAACACCGTGCAGCAGGCCATAGCCGACCTCGCTGCCGAAGGCTCTGCCCTGAGCATAGCCCACTACGATATGCGGTTCCTGAAACCACTCGACGAGGACATCCTCAGGGAGGTGGGCGAACGCTTCCAGCGCATCATCACCGTTGAAGACGGCGTAAGGAACGGAGGCATGGGCAGCGCAGTGCTCGAATGGATGAGCGACCACGGCTACCAGCCACGCATCACGCGCCTGGGACTGCCCGACGAGTTTGTGGAGCAGGGCACCGTGGCACAGCTCCACCACCTTGTGGGGATAGACAAGGAAGGTATCATCAGAAGTCTGTCAGCCCCCCACTGATTCCCCAAAATGGGGTGGCGGACTTGTCCGTTTACTGCTGACAGAGGTTTTGTATGACAATAATAATTAAATAAGAAATGCCCTATCGCGCTCACCCTCCCCTTGTGGGGAGGCCTGGGGAGGGGCCAACAGCAACATGAAGATTATCATAGCCGGTGCCTACGCCATCGGAACATACCTTGCCGAGCTGCTCTCGCGCAACAAGTATGACATAACGCTCATCGACGACAATCCCGAGAACCTCGAAAAGATTGGCCGCGACTTCGACCTGCTTACCATCGAAGCCTCGCCTACGAGTGTCGACACCCTGCGCCATGCCGCTGCCGACACAGCCGACCTGTTCATTGCCGTCACCCCCGACGAGCACCAGAACATCGTGGCCTGCTCGCTGGCCAAGCGGCTGGGGGCAAAGCGCACCGTGGCGCGCGTAGACACCTACGAATATGTGCTTGCCGACAACCAGGAGTTGTTCCGCAAGATGGGTGTCGACTCTATAATCTACCCCGAGTCGCTGGCCGCAAAAGACATTATCAACGGGCTGAAGATGTCGTGGGTGCGCCAGCGATGGGATGTCCACGACGGAGCACTCGTCATGCTGGGCATCAAGCTGCGCGAAGGATGCCAGATACTCAACCGACCGCTGCGCGAGATAAGCGGCCCCGACGAGCCCTACCACGTGGTGGCCATCAAACGGGGCATCGACACCATAATCCCCGGAGGCAACGATATGCTTCAGCTCAACGACCTCACCTACTTCATGACCACCAAGAACTACATCCCTTACGTCAGGAAGATAGTGGGCAAGGAGCATTATGTCGACGTGAAGAACGTAATGATTATGGGAGGCGGCACCACTGCCGTGCGCACGGTGAACACCATGCCCGACTACATGGATGCCAAGATCATCGAGAGCGACGAACACCGCTGCGAACAGCTCAACGAACTGTTTGAATCGGAGGACGTGCTCATAATCAACGGCGACGGGCGCGATATGTCGCTGCTCACCGAGGAGGGCATACGCTCCACGCAGGCGTTCGTGGCACTGACCAACAATGCCGAAACCAACATCCTGGCCTGCCTCTCGGCAAAGCGCATGGGGGTGAGAAAAACCGTGGCCATGGTGGAAAACATCGACTATGTGAGCATGGCCGAGAGCCTCGACATAGGTACGATAGTGAACAAGAAGGTCATCGCTGCGTCGCATATCTACCAGATGATGCTCGATGCCAACGTCCACAACGTGAAGTTCCTTATGACTGCCAACGCCGACGTGGCTGAGTTTGTGCCCGTCCAGGGGTCTAAGGTGACACGCAAGCCGGTGCGCGAGTTGCAGATACCGCGCGGCATGACCATCGGAGGCGTGGTGCGCAACGGCCAGGGCATACTTGTCTCGGGCAACACGGTGATAGAACCGGGCGACACGGTGGTGGTGTTCTGCCACAACGTGGATATGCGTAAAATAGAAAAACTCTTCAACTGATGCTCAACGGACGCCTTATATCCCAGATTTTCGGCTCGCTGCTCTTTCTCGAGGCTATCCTGATGGCGGTGTGCCTGCCCATATCGCTCATATATGGCCAGCACGACCTCTGGGCTTTCCTCATAACCATAGCCATAATAGTAGCTACAGGACTGGGCTTCCGCGCGCTTGGCAAGGGAGCCGACAACAACATGAGCCGCCGCGATGCCTATTTCGTGGTGACGGCCACGTGGCTGCTCTTCTCGTTCTTCGGCATGATACCGTTCCTGCTCTGCCCGCTCTTCGCCCCACCAGGCGACACCATGGCTCCGCTGTCGTTCACCGATGCCTTCTTCGAGACCATATCGGGCTTCACCACCACGGGCGCAACCGTCATCGACGACGTGGAGGCTCTGCCGAAGGGGCTGCTCTTCTGGCGTTCGCTGACGCAGTGGATAGGCGGACTGGGCATCGTGTTCTTCACGATAGCCGTGCTGCCGTCGATGGTGGGCGGCTCGGTGAGGGTGTTCTCTGCCGAGGCCACAGGGCCGATACGCAGCAAGCTGCATCCGCGCCTGAGCACGGGTGCCAAATGGATATGGATGGTCTACATCATCCTCACGGTGGCCTGCGTGGGCGGCTTTCTGCTGTGCGGCATGGACTGGTTCAATGCTCTCAACTATGCCATGACGAGCACCGCCACGGGTGGTTTCTCCACCACCAACGGCTCGCTGGCTTCGTTCCACTCGCCTGCCGAGGAGTATGTCTGCACGCTGTTCTGCTTCCTCGCGGGAATAAACTTCATGCTTCTCTATGGCGCGGTGGCCAAGATGCAGCTCAAACGGCTGTTCCTCAACGCCGAGTTCCGCTTCTACCTGCTGCTGACAGTGCTCGCCGTGGCGTTCATCATGGCCGAGCTGATGCTGCGCAGCGGCTACAGTCTGGAGCCAGCCTTCCGCTACAGCCTCTTCCAGGTGGTGTCGTTCCTCACGTCTACCGGCCTGTTCAATGCCGATGCAGGTCAGTGGCCCCACGTGACGTGGGTCGTGCTGGCTCTGCTGATGTTCGTAGGCGGCTGTTCGGGCTCCACGAGCGGCGGCATCAAGAGCATCCGCGGAGTGATGCTGCTGAAGATTGTACGCAACGAGTTCCGACATATACTGCATCCCAATGCCGTGTTGCCCCTAAAAATCGACGAAACCAACGTGCCACAGGCCAAGCGCGTCACGCTGCTGGCCTTCATCGCACTCTATTTCATACTGGCTATGGTGTGCGCCTTCGTGATGATAGCATCGGGCATCGACCATACCAACTCGGTGACTATCATGCTGAGCTGCCTCGGCAACACCGGCCCTACGCTCGGACTCGAGATCGGGCCTACCATGTCGTGGGCCATGCTGCCTGTGTTTGCCAAGTGGATATGCGCCTTTATGATGCTCGTGGGCCGTCTCGAGCTGTTCACAGTATTGGTTATCTTCACCCCGGCGTTCTGGAAGGAACGCTGAGTATTCCCTTTTTTGAAAGCAAGGCAGTTCGGAACGAAAGTTTACGGAGGGCTCCGTAACTTTTCTCCAAGAGCCTTGGAGAAACCTTATAGAGGCTCTGGAGCAATGCTCCAAGGCTGCTGTAACAATGCTCCATAGCTGCTGGAGAAACATTCCCAGCCTGCGTTGGAAATCCGAAACTGCTAAAACACTGATTAACTGAAAGTTATAAAATCACCAAAAACTGCAAAAACACCCTTCCCCAATCACCATTCACCACTCACCAATCACCATTCACCACTCACAGAAAAGAGAAAACCGTGCGCGAGCCTTGCCTTTTCTGGGCAATCTCGGCCTTCATTCGCTCTATTGCGACACTGAAGAAAAAGGCTGTGAGATGCTCGTCGGTACCCTCGGTACGTATCTGCCGCAGCGCATTGATGTATCTGTCGCGGTCGGCGAGAGTGACGATGAGCATGGGATGGTGGGCTCGCAACAGTATGAAGTTTGAAAGAAGCCTTCCGGTGCGACCGTTGCCGTCGCGGAAGGGGTGCAGATACTCGAAGAAGCCGTGGAACTTAGCAGCCACTATCATGGGATGGATGCCTTTCTGCAAGGCTTCTTCGGTAGATGCCAACAAGCCCGGCACACGGGCTATGAGCCTGTTGTGGTCGCCAAAGAGGGTGTCGCCGGCTGCCATATCCTCGGTGGTGTACTCTCCGGGGGTATCGCAGCCTGTCTTGAAAGCAAGGGTGTGCTCGGTCACTTTGCGGTTCAGGGTCTTCACGAACTCCTCGCTGAGCGGGTCGTCGAGGTGCGCCACCATGAAGTCGAACGCCCTGAAGTGGTCGGCTATCTCGGCACATTCAAGCAGCGAACGGCTGACGGGCACCATAGCCATGCCCTGCTCGCGGAGTATGCGCGTATCGTCGACTGTGAAGCTGTTTCCCTCTATGGCACAGGAATGGGCAGAGAGCAGTATCTCGTTGTACTCCATAAGGCTCTGCCGCGACATCCGTGATGTCACGAGCGCATCGTACTGCTTGCGGAGTTGCTCGTAATGTTCTATCTCTCGCTCAAACATGATGGGGCGGGTTGGGTGTTACTAAATCAGCGTAAGCGTATAGAGGTAGACCACTGCGGCAGGGATAGCCAGGAGCGAGGAGTCGAAGCGGTCCAACATTCCTCCGTGGCCGGGCAGGATGTTGCCGCTGTCCTTGATGCCGAGGGTGCGCTTGAAGAGACTCTCCACGAGGTCGCCCCAGGTGCCGAAGACCACCACCACCAGTCCGAGTCCTATCCATGAGAGCAGATGGGTGGTGAAAGGCAGGGGGTGGCTGGTGAGCGGAGTGCTCTCGAAGGTGAGATAGGCTATCAGCGCGGCCACAGCCATGACAATCACTCCACCGCCTATGCTGCCCTCCCAGCTCTTTCCAGGCGACACGCGTGGGAAGAGCTTGTGGCGACCGAGCAGAGAGCCCACACAGTAGGCACCAGTGTCGTTGGCCCAGAGGAAGACGAACAGGCTGAGCGGAAGCAGCCAGTTGTAGTAGGGATTGCCGTCGGCGGAGGTCTGGAAAGCCAGCATATTGATCAGCGACAGCGGCATGGCCACATACATCTGGCTCAGAAAGGTGTATGCCCAGTCGCTGATGGGATTGGGCTGCTTGAGGTAGAGCTCGCTGACAAGCAGGTAGAGCATCGTGAGCACGTAGGGCACGAAGACCACGAAGTTGCTGGCAAGCCCTGTCTGCAACGCTGCCACGGCAAGGAAGAAGTAGACTCCGGCCACGGTAGAGATGAAACGGTTGGTCTGGACATCATCAATCTGGTTCACCAGACCGCAGAACTCCCAGATGCTGAGGCCAGTGATAATGGCAAAGAGCAGTATCATGCTGTCGGCGCGCCATACTATGGCACCCACCATGACAGCCACGAAGACCACTCCCACGACGGCGCGGACAACGAAATTCCTCATGCCTTGCCTCCTTTCTCGTACTCGGCCTGGGCTGCCTTCACCTCGTCGGGCATATCGTCGAGTGTCGGTTCCTTGGTGTTTTCCTCGTCTTCGGCATTGCCGTTGGCCTCCATGATCTCCTGCGAACGGCTCAGCCACGGGCGTTTGCCGAATATCTCCTCCACGTCCTCAGCGAAGATAACCTCGCGCGAGATAAGCAGGTCGGCCAGTTTGTTGTGCCCCTCACGGTGCTCCTCAAGCAACTGCTTGGCACGGGCATACTGCTCGTTGACCATCTTGAGCACCTCGTCGTCGATAATCTTTGCGGTGGTCTCCGAGTAGGGGCGCTGGAACTGATACTCCTGGTTGTTGTAGTAGCAGATGTTGGGCAGCTTGTCGCTCATTCCGGCGTAGGCTATCATGCCGTAGGAGCGCTTGGTGGCCCTCTCGAGGTCGTTCATAGCGCCGGTGGAGATGTGTCCCGTGAAGAGTTCTTCGGCGGCACGTCCTCCGAGCAGCGCACAGAGCTCGTCGAGCATCTGCTCCTTGGTGGTTATCTGCCGTTCTTCGGGCAGGTACCATGCGGCTCCAAGAGCCTGACCGCGCGGCACGATGCTCACCTTTATGAGCGGGTCGGCATAGCGGCAGAACCATGACACTGTGGCATGGCCGGCCTCGTGGAGGGCTATGGTGCGCTTCTCCTCTGCCGTCATCACCTTGGTCTTCTTCTCCAGACCGCCGATAATCCTGTCTACGGCATCAAGGAAGTCCTGCTTGCCTATGGCCTGACGGTCGTGGCGCGCAGCTATCAGGGCAGCCTCGTTGCACACGTTGGCAATGTCGGCACCCGAGAAGCCCGGGGTCTGGCGGGCCAGCAGCTCCACGTCGACCGAAGAGTCGGTCTTCTTGCCCTTGAGGTGTACGTTGAACACGGCCTTGCGCTCGCTGAGGTCGGGCAGGTCAACGTGTATCTGGCGGTCGAAGCGTCCGGCACGGAGCAGAGCCTTGTCGAGCATATCCACGCGGTTGGTGGCTGCCAGCACTATCACGCCGCTGTTGGTGCCGAAGCCGTCCATCTCGGTAAGCAGGGCATTGAGGGTGTTCTCGCGCTCGTCGTTGCCGCCCATGGCGGGGTTCTTTGAGCGTGCGCGGCCCACGGCATCAATCTCGTCGATGAAAATGATGCAGGGCGACTTGCTCTTGGCTTGCTGGAACACGTCGCGCACGCGGCTGGCACCTACACCCACGAACATCTCAACGAAGTCGCTGCCGCTCATAGAGAAGAAGGGCACGCCGGCTTCGCCTGCCACAGCCTTGGCAAGCAGCGTCTTACCCGTTCCTGGAGGGCCTACGAGCAAGGCTCCCTTGGGTATCTTGCCGCCAAGGTCGGTATATTTCTTCGGGTTCTTCAGGAACTCCACTATCTCCTGCACCTCCTGCTTGGCTCCTGCCTGACCGGCTACATCCTTGAAGGTGATGCCGAGGTCGTTGGCTTTCTCGTAGAGACGGGCCTTCGACTTGCCCACGTTGAACACTCCGCCGGGACCGCCGCCACCGCTCATACGGTTCATTATGAACACCCATACGATGATGAACAGCACCCACGGGAGGAAGCTGATGAGTATGTCTACAAAGCCATTGTCGTCCTTGTTCTCGTAGCTGTAGCTTGCTATCTTCTTCTGCTGCATGGCCTGGTTGAGGAAAGCCTCCAGATTGTCTACCGAACCAATCTCAACCTTGGCGTAGGGCTCGGTGCCTACTTGCTTCACGCCAGCCTTGAACACGTCGCGGATGTGCTCGGGACGCACATACATACGCAGGTTGCTCGACTTCTTGTTGACAACCACGCGCAGCGCATATCCCTTGTTCACATAGTCCTTGAAGGTGGTATAGTCCTTGGTGATGCTTGCCGAGGTGTTGGTCATGCCGCCGTGACCGGTGAAGAACGCCACGGCAAGGGCGATAAGTACGAAAGCGTAAATCCAGTTCATGTTGAACTTCGGCATACGCGGACCGTTGTTGTTGTTTTGCTTATTTTCCATAAATAGCTGTTTGCCTGTCTAATCAATATCGGGTATCTCCTGCCACTTGGCATCCTGCCACAGCGTTTCGAGGTCGTAGAACGTCCGCACGTCGGGCAGAAACACGTGAACCATCACGTCTACGTAGTCCATAGCTACCCACTGGGCGTTCTGCAGACCGGTGACGTTGACTGGCTTCTCGCCGCAACGCTCACGCGCAAAGTCGCCCACGGAGCCGGCTATAGCCTCTACCTGCATGGGGGAGCTACCCTCACATATCACAAAATAATTGCATATAGTGCCGTCAAGCTCGCGAAGGTCGGCTATCATTATGCGACGGCCTTTCTTGTCTTGTATGGCCTCGGTTATTGTTTCAATGAGTTTCTCTGTCATCAAAGTTTATGTTATTGGTAAGTTTCTGTCGTCGCAGGCTATATTACCATGCTCCTGACCTTATTAAAAAATCGCTACAAAGGTAGCGAAAAACTATTGCAAAACTACGACGGGCTGCTTTCTTTGGCTGTTTTTTCAAGTTTTTTATAAAAAAAAGTGTTTTTCTTTTGCTTGTTCACAAAAAACAGCTACCTTTGCAGCCGCAAACAACAAGAGATTGATTGCAAAATGATTGGGGTATGGTGTAATGGTAACACTACAGATTCTGGTCCTGTCATTCTTGGTTCGAGTCCGAGTACCCCAACAAAGCAAACCGCTAAGCTGCCCAAAAGCTCTTAGCGGTTTGTTCTTTTCTAACTATTTTGAATTTAGAAGCCAGTTTTCAAAGTCTTTTCGCTTTAATCCTAATGTATTCAGGTTGCTTCTTATTACAATCTCAGGAACAGGATCCACATGAGTCTGCAATGTTATTGGGCGCAGCAGGCCGTCTTTTACCCATTTTTCATGGCCTCCCCTGCCTCTGGTTCCTTGCTCAACCCTCGTACATCCCATATCGAACAGGAAGCGGCGGAAATCATCTAAAGAAACATTTGACAGTTTAATTCGGTTCATAACGCAACTGGAAGTGACGATTTGCTGAAATCTTTCATAGAAAACACATTATCGAGCCTGCCATCGCTAACCATCTTTTTATAGTCAGGTTCCACCAGTCTGCCGCTCTTGAGCTTTCGCCAACCATGAGCAATCAGGTCGTCTTCCAATGTGTTATGCTCGGTTGTATAATCTATATAATCTGAAAGAACATACTTGAGCGACTCTTTAGCTTCTTCCTCGCCATGCCCACAGCCTACGAGGTCTAATTCCGGGCAGTATGCGTTCCATACGTCACCTGAAGGATTGCCTGCATCCTTAAATGTATATACAGACAAAAAGAAATTAACTCCTTTTCCTGCTGCTTCTAAATAATGCATAGATGTAGCTTCTGTTTCTTTCATACTCTGAAATATATCGATTATAATCAAGATAGACGGATATAGATACTGCAAAAATACAAGATTTCTTTATAAACAAGAAAATCTGCAAATGTTTTTTCGCAGCCGGGCACACAGGGAAGCGGCCTCGGGTTTTCCTCCAGCAACAAGCCTGAGAAGCGAAAGTGGGGGCGCACCGCACAATAGTCGGCACGCCCCCACCCTTAGTTGTCCGCAAAGCGGATTAGGCTTTAATCATCCCATACATTGAAATGCTTCTGCTGGGGAGCCTCGAAGATCACGGGGTTATCGGGAGTACCCACACCCTGGTCGTCGGGATCGATCACACCGTCAGTAATACTACCCTCCAAAAGAGCACTCTCAGAGAGCAGAGTCTTCTGCTTGATTGATGGTTTGATGTATTCTTTCATAACTGTAATCATTTTATTAGTTCTTTATTAGCTGACAAGTGGACAAGCTGCCGAGCCGCAGAGGGCTCTCATGTCTTGTCTACTTGTCAACTTTTCCACTCGAAATTCTACTTCACGATGACCTTCTTGCCGTTTACGATGTAGAGTCCGCGTACCGGGTTGAGCACACGGCGGCCCTGCAGGTCGTAAACATTGGCCTTGCCGTTCTGGATGTCAGCCTTGAGCGAGCTGATGCCAGTAGCCTCGTCGTCGGTCCATATCAGCGTTGCAGGAGCGTTGGCACTCTTGGCAACCTTGATGTAAGAACGGAACGGATTGACTGTAGCGTAGGCAGCCTTTACGAACTTGCCTCCCTGGAAGCCATAGTAGTCGTAAGAAGCATCCGATGCGAGCTCTTTGGTCTCAGTAACGAACTGCAAGGTGTAGCCCTCAGTTGTGGTGATGCTGTTGTTCTGAACTGCCGGCAGCTGACCAATACCGATATTGGTGAACGGATACTCTGTAGCAGGTATGAAGATGTAGGGAACGTAAGGAGCAGGTGTCTCCTCGATGCCGCGGACTTTACCGCCGGCGATAGAGTTGATGCGATAGAACTTACCTGCAGTCTTAGCTACGTCGGCACCGATAGCGAACGGCAGCACTACTGTGCATACATTGTCCGGAGTGAACTGGCGAGCGTAGCTTGCCTTAGCACCGGGAACGTCGAAGTTCTGTGCAGGCTTGAACTGGTTAGCATCGTCGGTGAAGAGGAAGATAGGCTTGTCTGCCAATCCGTCATAAGAGTAAGTGGCACCCTCTACGTATGTGAAATTCGCCTCCTTAGTGTTGTTACCAATGTTGAACTGAACATTTGTAGGCTCTGAGGTGAATGTGAACTCAAACGTAGGATAGCTGTTGCCAAATGCTGTGGTATTGTCAACGGCAGTTCCTTCGATGCCAGGCCATTCGGTGATGTCACCGTCATTGTTCCAAGCGTGAGCCTTAACGGTCTCCCAACCAGCCATGTTCACGAACTTAACCTTGTATTCTCCAACAGGAGTAACCTCGCCTTCCTCTTGCCACTCGATGACGGGAGAATTGCCAAGACCGTTACCAGTGAATGTTACTTGGTTGTTTGCGTCTTGCATCATTACATAAAGCGGAGTGTAGAGCTCCGGGTCGGTTGTAGAAGTGGCGGTGACGGTGATAGTCTTACCATCTTCTGCTACAGTCATGTTTTCGCGGAGGTCCTTATTTCCGGCAGAGGTGCTCCAGAACGAACCGCCCAGACCATACATTGTCTCTTCAGACTTGATGGTGAGCACGTAGTTGTTTTCAGTGAGGTTCAGGTAGTGAACACCCTTGATGACAACCTTGTGGTCGCCGCTGACGAGTTCCTGTCCGTCTACAGGCTCGGGAGTGTACTCGCCGGTCTTTGTTGCAGTGTAGCTCAGAGTAGTGCCGTCGAAGGTATAGGTGATGGTGTACTCGGCAGTCTCCTCAACGGTGAGAGTCTGGTCGCCCTGAGCGGGAACCTCACCCTCGCCCCAATTGTGGTTCTTCACCATCTTGTACTTGTAGTCCTTGCCTGTCTCGAGCTTGGCACCCTCTACAGTGAGAGTCCATACGCCCTCGTTCTCGGTCATGTCGTTGGCTGTCTCTGTGAGATTCCAAGAAGCCGAACCGTTCACGATATCCTTTTCACCTACGATAGTGTAGGTATCCTCGGTCTTCAGCGTAGCAACAACGTCGAGCGTGCGAGCACCCTCGCCCTCATAGTTGGTGTTCAGCGTAGCAACCAGAGTGTAGGTTCCGTCTGCGTCAACTGTGAACTCCTTATTGCCGTCAACGCCGCCGATGCCGATGGTTGCCCATGCGCCATTAACAGAAACATGGTAAGGATAAGGTGTGTTGGCTTTGAGCACTGCATCGGTGGTATAGGTGTAGATGCCGTTGCCCTGGTCGGTGAGTATGCGCTCTATGCCACGATACTGCGAGCCGTCTTTCCAGCCGCCGAAGGCAGTTCCCTCAATACCGTAGATAGTAACAGGCCAGTAGGTCTTGCCGTCCTCGAAGGTGAGGTCGCCAGTCTGCGTGCCTGCGCCATCGTTGAAGATAATACCAGTAGGAACAGCATCCTCCTCAAGATTAGCGAAGGTGTATGTGTAGATGTCGAACTCACCAGCCTTCTCTGCGCTCAGAGTGGCATCGGCGCCAGGCCATTCGGTAATGTCACCAGCAGCGTTCCAAGCATGAACTTTCATTGCACTCCACTTGCCGCTGTTGACAACGGTCACGGTGTAGTCCTTGGCGGGAACAGCGTGGCGTGTGAGCTCGTGGCTAACGGTAGCTGTTGCGGGATCGAAGGTGATGGTGATGTCGTAGGTTCCAACCTTATCAAACTCGAAGTCGTTGTTGCTGGAGATACCGGCAATGTTGAACGGAGCAACATCCTCCTTATACTCGTTGTCAACGCGGATGCGGTAAGAGTGACCGGTCTTGTTGTCAGAAGTAACAACGTAGTCGGTCTTTGTCCAAACGAACTTGTCGTCGGTAAGGGTCATCGGGTTAGCGGTAGCATCGTCCTGTGTTGCGCCCCAGCCGCCGAACAGGTCTGTTCCGCAAATGCGGTAAGCGTGCTTAGTGTAGTCGTATGCGGGTGCCTCATCGTCCGTTAGAGTGATTTCTGGTATGCCAACTTCCGGGTCAAAGGTGATTGTTATGTCGTGAGAACCAGTCACGTTTACTTTATAGTAAACATTTTCACCCTCAGCAGTTCCGTATGAGGTGTCCCAGCTATGGTTCAGAACCACTTTAAACATGATTTCATCTCCAGCTGTCAGCTCAACACCAGTCTTTGTGAAGGTGTAAATGCCGTTGTTTTCCGTCATGTCGTTGGCTGTGTTAGTTGGATCCCACACGGTTCCGAAGATAGCTTCAGGTGTTCCGGCTACTGTGTAAGTGGTAGCAATTGGCTCCTCGCGCTTGTCAATGCCTGCAACAGTCAGTGTCCATCCCGTTGCTGCGTTGGGGTTCGGTTCCCAAACAGCAGTAAACTTATAAGTCTTGTAACCTGTAGTAGAGTTGGCGAGGATAAAGTTATCGGTTCCCGAAATCCAGTTATCGGGAGCATTGAGGGTTAAACCACCAACTCCAATCCACTCAGAATTAGGGCAAAGTTTAAACTCTATATTGCTTGTGATGTCTGTACAGTCAAGAGTCCCTTCCCAAGTGTTGTTAGCACTTGCTACAGGAGTGAGTGCAAAATCAATGCGGTTATTCCAATCTGGATCAGTTGCACCATTGATGTAAACGCTTGAGATTGTAGCATCTTGAGCAGGAGTGTTTCTTGAAATGGTCATTACCATAGTTTCACTGTTTACGCTGATTTTCCAATCTCCAGCTGGCAACACCAAAGATCCTTCGTAGCCATTATTTAACTCGAAAGTGCCACCATCGTTCCCCACATTTGTATTGCCTGCCTTTGGTGAGTAACGCAAAGTACTGTTCATAGTATTCCAGTCTGTTGCAGATCCTGTACATACGGCAAAGTAAACCGTTCCTGTAGCAGTTCCAGTAAAGGTGTTTGTTACGCCGTCACTTTCCAAAGTCATTGCTTTAACATTAGCAGGGTCCCAGCCGTTACCGAATGGCTCATTTCCAATCATGTACAGCTGCTGACCTGCACTTACCATTCCCGCTATAAGCAGTGGGCATAGCATTAAGAGCAGAGTAAATAATCGTTTTCTCATAATAGTTATTGTTTAGATGTTAATAAATAAAAAAGTTTTTCGTTCCGATGTAATACTTGTTTGTTCTGCTCACCCCGAGCTGCCTATATATTAAATAAGGTGGGGCAATGTTTCCATAGCAGGTATCAGCTAACACATTACTGTAGCGCAGTCAGCAGCTACTCTGAGCCACTAAACAAAGCAAAGATATAAACTTTCCACAATGCACATCCCTCTGCGTACCCTCAGTGGCAAAATAAATTGCGCAAACGATTACGTAGTTTATTTTTCGCAGCACGCAACCACGCAGCTAAGACAAAGTAATATGGGCCATATTACTGACCAATATGGGCCATATTACCGACCAATATGGGCCATATTGGTTAATGAATAATGAACAATGAATAATGAATAATTACCTCCTCCCACTCTTGGGAGTCTGGCAGAACATAAAAGGGGAGTCAGACAGAACACAAAAGGAGCCCAGCAGAACACAAGGGCTTCTTCTGGGGGGCTGAGGGGAGCTGTTGGGGGGGATTGAGAGATGTGCGCAAGGCGGGGAAGTTTAAGGAAAGGACAGCCGAATAAGTTTTTCTCGCTTATTATCCCGCCAACATATACCTGCAAGCGGCACAGCGACTACTTCCGCGAGTCGCATTTCCACCCTACAAAAAGATGCAGGCTCAGAGCTTCGGGAATATCTTATACTTGATATAAGTTTAGTGAAAGGGTGTTATTTTAGTTAAAGTTTATTAAAACGGGGGGGGTAACGTTAAAAAATCATACAAGCAATAACATTTTTATATATCTTTGCGGCATACAAATACGATTAAAGACTAGCTCACGCGAGCGTTGATTGTAAACCTATTAGCGACAAAACTAGCACGAACCCCTGCGCCAAAGACCACAGAGACTGGTAAATTACACTATATATAGGTAGGTAAAACTCCCATTCGCGGAAGTTCCAAACTACACATCACACGTTTTACGGGCTATCGCGTCGGCGAAGCCTGTCGCCGACCACATAGAAAACGAAAGAATGCAGACAAGAACGGAAAGATGACAACGGCTCTCACAGCTCTGATATTAAGCTGCACGGTGGCAATGGGCACATCCCTTCCTATGCGTCCCATAGTGGGCGACAGCCTTGCGGCGGACACTGCTCTAAGCAAACGGTACACATACGTCGTTGCTGCCGACAGCAGTGAGATGCCGCGTCTGAGTGCCGAACAGCTCTACGACATGGCCGCCGCCGTGGTGTTCCCCGTGAGCGACACGCGCCTGCCCATAGGCGACAAGACTCTTGCCGAGCTTGAGAACGAGGTGCTGCCACGCATCAACAGCGACAGCCTGCGCCTGCTGCGCATAGTGCTGCGCGGTGCGGCTTCGCCCGAGGGTCCGCGTAAGTTCAACGTGTGGCTGGGACAGGAACGTGCCAAGGCCCTCTACGACTTCGTGAACTCGCGTCTGACGACGAACGTCCCCGACGGCAGCTTCTATATGCAGAGCGAGGCCGAGGACTATCAGACCCTGCTGCACATGATGCGCCAGCGCAACGACCGCGACTACGGGCTTGTGAGCAAGCTGTGCGCCATCTACCTGCCGCAGGGCCGCACCGAGGAGCTGAAGAAGGTGCTCATGGAGCAACACTTCGGACTGCTGTGGCAGCGGCTGCTGACCGACTACTTCCCCGTGCTGCGAGCTGCGCGAATGGTGATATTCTACCAGAAGGAGCCTAAGAAAGAGAGCGGTCGGGATAGTCAGAGTACTCTGAATACTCTGAATACTCCGAGTACTCTGAATACTCCGGGCGAGCAGACAAGGCTTGCACGGCGCGAGCTGCTGTCGGTGAAGACCAACCTGCTGTTCTACGGCGTGTGGATGCCCGGCTACAACCGCTACTGTCCGCTGCCCAACGTGGCTGTGGAGTACTATCCCAAGCACGGCCACTTCACCTACGGTGCATCGTTCGACTGTCCGTGGTGGCAAGACTACTGGGCCCACAAATACTTTCAGGTGCGCAACTATCAGGTGGAGGCACGCTACTACCTGCGTTCGGGCGACATCAGGAAGAACCCTCCGGGTCAGGGCGCAGCCTTCCGCGGCCTCTATCTTCAGGGCTACGGCCATCTGGGACTGTTCGGCATCTGCTTCGACGAGAACCGCGGCTGGGTTGGCGAAGGCGTCGGTGCCGGCGTGGGCATCGGCTTCGTGAAGCAGCTGGGCCGCAAGAGCCGCTGGCGCCTCGAGGTGGGGCTTCAGGCCGGAGTGTTCGTATGCAAGTACGACCCCTACCAGTACGAGAACCCCGTGAACCCTAACTACCGCGACCACCTGTACTACTACAAGTGGACCCTGGAGCCCGAGCTGTTCAAGAAGCGGCAGTACCGCTTCAGCTGGTTTGGCCCCACGCGCATAGGTATAACACTGAGCTATGACCTGCTGTTCCGCCGCATACAGAAGCGCGGCGTGAGCCTGAAGTCATACGAGATAAGTCCACTGCCATGACACGACGAGCACACAACAGCAATCCCCCGAAGCCCCTGCGCGCGGCACTGACGACGACGGTGGGCATCATCATGGCCATAGCAGCCACGGTGGGCACGTCGTGTGTGAGGGAACCCGACCTTCACCTCTATGCCACTGGGCAGATAGAGCTGCAGTTCCTGCTGCCCGACCTGGAACTTGACCGCTACTGGAACTACGACGACGTGGCTGGCTACCGCTGGCGCGACGAGTGGTACTACGGCTGGGACGACGACGACCGCGAGCTGTCGGGCGAGGTGGAGTACACCTATCCCTCGGTGTTCAAGCTCCGCCGCTACTACACCGGCGAGGTGGCAATGGGTCCTCACCTGTCGATGGTGCCCCACACCGTGGAGGGCTACAGCCACCGCACGGGCTACACATGGGGCTTCTGGGACGCGCTGGTGTGGAACGAGGTGTTCACGCCCGACGGCATCCAGAGCATCGTCATCGACGAGGCCGCCGACTACAGCGAGGTGACGGCGAGCACCAACCAGAGCCTGCACCCCTCGCGTTATCAGGCACCACAGTATGTGCGCGCCTTCTACGAGCCAGAGGCTCTGTTCTCAGCCTACCGCCAAGCCATCGACGTAGACCGCGACCAGGCCGGCGGCGCTTGGGACCTGGGGTGGCGCGACCGCTACACGGTGATACCTATGCAGCTGCAACCGCTCACGTATATCTACCTCACGCAGGTGATACTCTACAACAACCACGGACGCGTGACGGGCATCGACGGACGGTGCGACCTCTCGGGAATGGCGCGTTCGACATCGGTGAACAGCGGCATCGCAGGCAGCGACCCCATCACCATATATTATAACGCGCGCATGAAGAAGAACCTGAGCAAGGGCGGCAGGCAGGCCGACATCATCGGCGGCAAGCTGATGAGCTTCGGACTGTGCGGTCACAACGGCCACACCACACCGGGACGGTCGGCAGTAGCCGACGAGGTACACCACTACATGGACGTGACGATGATGTTCAGCAACGGAATGGACTCGACACTGGTGTTCGATGTCACCAAGCAGGTGCGCAACCACTACCGCGGCGGCGTGATAACGGTGGAACTCGACATTGACACCGTGCCCCTACCCCGCCGTAGCGGCGGCTCGGGCTTCGATGCCGTGGTGGAGGAGTTCCAGGACGGAGGCACACACGAAATAGAGATGTGACACATATAAAAATTAAAAGATTAAAAGATTAAAAGATTAAAAGATTAAAAGATTAAAAGATTAAAAGATTAAAAGATTAAAAGATTAAAAGATTAAAAGAT
>ODAJ012184712.1_pt1 | contig 26383 bp, 28 predicted proteins | sample 1539241 | NCBI WGS metagenome assembly ODAJ01 (sample SAMN02144231, study PRJEB22623) | gut metagenome | biome: sheep rumen | host: Ovis aries | place: New Zealand
ATGATTTATCTGGATTTGTTGCTCGGATTCCTTGAAGTCGGACTGTTTTCCTTTGGCGGAGGATATGCTGCGATTCCGTTAATCCGCGACGTTGTATTGTCCCACGGATGGCTCGATGATGAAGCGCTTACGTATATGATTGCCGTAAGCGAAAGTACGCCGGGACCGATTATGGTAAACATGGCGACGTACGTCGGAAGTGTGAAAGGCGGTATTTTAGGTGCTGCCATTGCAACGACAGCTGTAGTTCTACCTGCTTTTGCCATTATCATTTTAATTATGGTTTTGCTGAAAAAATTCATGCAAAACAAATTCGTGAAAGCGGCAATGGACGGACTGAAACCCTGTATTATCGGGATTATCCTTTCTACGGGTCTTTTCATGATAGCAAACAATGTGGGAATTCTGCCAGGCTTTTCCGTCAATCTTCTGACGCTTTGCTTAACGGCAGGCCTGGCAGTGATTTATTTCGGTTCGAGAATTTTCGTAAAAAAAGGAATATCACCGATTGCACTCATATTAATTTCTGCAGTAGTCGGCGTAGTGGCATACGGCATTTAAAACGGAAATGCCACGGCATCCGTATAAAGTTTTTGCATGGTTTCGATGAAACGCTCAAGGCTTTCCCGGTTGTCTGTTTTATGCGTGCAGAGAACGCAGTGAAAGCATTCCTTACAGTCAAACGGAATCCATGCAAACTGTCCGCTGTGATCGTTTAAAAATCCCGGAGCAAGGCAGATTCCGCGGCCGGAAGCCACATTGACGAGCGTGGTGTCATGATCGGGACTGTTAAAATAGTTGATTTTACCGGAAGAGATAAGCCGCTGCTGAACGGTCCGAAGAGCGGCCGGAGAACCGCCGCCCACCATTAGAGTTCTGCCGTAGAGATCTTCTTCCTTAATGAGATTTTTATCAGCCAGAGGATCGTTTCTGTCGGCAATCAGATAGATGTGTGAGTCAAAGAGTTTATGGACGTTGATTCCCGGAATATGTTTTGTCTGCTCAAGCAGCGCAAAGAGCACATCGGCATCTCCTTTTAAAAAGGATTCGATTCCGTTATCGTATTGAAACAAGGGAGTAACCCGGACGCCGGGCTGCTCCTTTTCAAATGCTTTGATGGCTTCCGGAAGAAAACAGAGTGCCTGTCTGACCATCATGCTGACGGAAATATTGTCGGAATAGCGGGCAGAGAAATTCTGCCCCTGCTCAATGGCACGCTTCATTTCTTCGCGCATCCTTGCTAAGTAGGACACGAACTGTTCGCCGGCAGGCGTGAGAGCGGCACCTTTGCCGTTTCTTTCAAAAATTTTAAAGCCTACTTCGTCTTCGAGCAGTTTCAACTGATAGGAAAATGTAGGCTGGCTTACAAACATGTTTTCCGCGGCGCGGCTGAAATTCAGTGTGTGCGCGAGTTCTATACAGTAATCAATCTGTTTTGTGTTCATTTTACTCCCCTGTTATTGTGGTTAGTTATTTAATAATTAAATCAATTATAGGATATTTGAATTGGATTTTTCAAGCATCACATGCAATAATTACATTACAGAAACACGGAAATATCGATGGGAAATACAGAATATAAGCGTTGAAGGAGGATTTTAAAATGGCAAAAAAACTGATTGCGTTTTTCTCAAGAGCGGATGAAAACTATTTTGGCGGGGCAATGAGATATGTAAAGGTTGGAAATACCGAGATTGTAGCAGACATCATGAAAGATCTGATTGATGCGGATTCCTTTAAAATCGAAATGAAGGAGCCTTATTCGCCGGTTTACATGACCTGTATTGCCGAGGCAAAGCAGGATTTAAAAGAAGGAAAAAGGCCAAAACTGGTTGCTTTGCCAGAAAGCCTGGATGAATACGATACCGTAGTTTTAGGTTATCCGAACTACTGGGGAACGATGCCGATGGCGGTTGTAACATTCCTGGAGGCATTTGATTTTTCCGGGAAAACCATTCTTCCTTTCTGTACCAATGAAGGAAGCGGAATGGGATCAAGCGTCGGTGATATTGTAAAATACGCAAAGGGAGCAGAAGTAAAACGCGGACTTCCCATCACCGGAAGTGAAGCCGCGGATTCGAAAGAGGATGTAAAAGACTGGTTATCCGCAAACGGATTACAGTAAAAGGAGGAGATTAACTTATGGAAAACATTATTTTAAACAACAAACTGGAATGTCCGGTAGTGGGAATCGGAACTTATATGCTTTCACCCGCTGATGCGCAGAACAGCGTAAGGGAAGCACTGAAGATGGGGTATCGTCTGATTGATACCGCGAATGCCTATGTGAACGAGCGTGCGGTTGGAAGGGGCATGAAGGAAAGCGGAGTGAAGAGGGAGGAGATTTATTTATCTACCAAGCTCTGGCCCAGTGAGTATGAAAATGAAAATGCGGTAGACGAAACTTTGGAACGTCTCGGCGTCGAGTATGTGGATCTTCTTTATATCCATCAGCCGGCGGGAAACTGGCTTGCCGGATATCGTCAGCTTGAAAAGGCTTATAAAGAAGGCAAGGCGAAGAGTATCGGTATTTCCAATTTTGAAGGAAAATACATTGAGGAACTTCAGACGAAATGGAAGATTGTACCGCAGTTTATTCGGGTCGAGGCGCATCCTTATTTTACCCAGAAGGAACTCAGAAAGACGCTCGAGAAATACGATATAAAACTGATGAGCTGGTATCCGCTTGGACACGGTGACACGTCACTGATCAACGAGCCTGTTTTTGCAGGGCTCGGGAAGAAGTACGGAAAAACCGCTGCACAGATCATTCTTCGCTGGCATACGCAGATGGGATTTGTGGTAATTCCGGGCAGCAAAAACGTGGATCATATCAGGGATAATCTGAATATTCTGGATTTTAAGCTGACGGATGAAGAGATGGCATAGATTGCGAAACTCGATAAGGATGAAAGATATTATCATCGCACGGATGCGCAGCTTGATATGTTTGCGGGATGGAAGCCGACATTTGAAAGGGCGTAAATAAAGGGTTTCTATGGATAAACAGGAGTTTTCTGCAGTCCGGCAGAGGCCCACAGGACATATAATTAAAGAAGGCAGCGGCGGTATGTCGCTGCTTTTTTTGTGCGACCTGCTTGACTTTATAAAATGAGCATCCTATAATCTTATCAGTGATAAGATTATAGGAGAAAAAATGAAAGACACGTATCATCACGGAAATCTAAAACAGGTACTGATTGAAAAGGGCCTCGAATATATCGATAAATACGGAGAAGAATCCTTATCCATGCGCAAGCTTGCCGATTCCGCCGGAGTCAGTTCGGCGGCTCCTTACGCGCATTTTAAGAATAAAGAGGAGTATCTGGATATTGTTTCAAAATACATTACGGAGAAGTTTTGCGATGCATTGCAAAGCACCATTGATTCCTGCAAGGATCCGACAAGGATTCTACTGGAACTGGGGAAGGCATATGTTCTGTTTTTTTATGAAAATCCGCTCTACTACAAATTTCTGTTTACACGGGGAAATATCGAAGTGAAGGAGTACCGGCCCTTTCAGCTGTTTGAGCAGACGGTGGAGGATTTTTTTAAGAACACGCTGAAGAGGGAGATGCCGGCGGAGATTTTACATGCAAAAATGTATGCCCTCTGGTCCATGGTGCATGGTCTGGCGCAGCTGGTAACCATTCCGGGAGTCATTGATCTGAACGATATTGACGGCGAGGTTGAGCGTATTCTAAGTTCAGTTACGGTTTGAACCATGGGGACGGGGTTAGTGGGTCATTTTTATTAGAATGAGGACAGAGAGAATATGGTAAAGAAGATTGCATATATCGGGATTGCGAGTTGTATCCTGTATTTTATATCGGTTGGTGCGTTTTTGATTACACATACGGAGATTGCATTGACGATTTGGGAGAGTATGACGATATTCGGAGCCATCGTCGAGGCTGTTGTGCTAATTCAGGTCAGCACTTTTCTAAAGACTCCTGATGCATTGAAAAAGGCGATGCTTGTATTTTTGTCCTGCGTGTGCGCGCTGACGGGGGCTGCGCATATTATAAACATTACGGTTACAAGAAAACTGATGGCGGAAGGAGTCGAGGTCCCCTCGTATTTTCAAATCGGGCAGTGGCCGTCAGCGGAAATGGCAGTAGATTATCTCGCCTGGGGATTGTTTATGGGGCTTGCTTTGCTTTGTATAGGTATGCCCATTCTGGAAAACGACAAAAGACGAAAAGCGATGAAAATCGTAGCACTAATCAGCGGAATTCTCTGCATTGGCGGATTTTGCGGTGCGGTAATGATTAACGAAAATATCTGGTATATTGCGATTTTAGGGTACGGTATCGGAATTCCCGTTCTGTGCTTTCAAATGAGCCAAAGGGCAAAATCAAAATGAACCATGGGGACGGGGTTAGTGGTCCATTTTAAAGAACTATGGTACAAACCCCATAAACAAGGTTTTGGAGTTTTGTTTTTTTAATCGAAAGGACAGTGAAAAATGACAGGAATCTATTTTAGCGGCACCGGAAATTCCAGGTATGTGACTGAATTTTTCTGCAGGGAATACGACAGGGATACTAAGGTATATTCCATTGAAAACCCGGAGGTCACAGATGCTATAGCAAATGCTGAAAGCCTTGTATTTTCCTATCCCGTTCAGTTCAGCACCGTTCCGAAAATCGTGCGGGATTTTGTTTCGGATCACGGAGAACTGTGGAAGAATAAAAAGATTTTTATTATTGCGACGATGGGGCTGTTCAGCGGAGACGGCGCGGGCTCTCTGGGAAGACTATTGGAAAAATACGGTGCGCAAATCACCGGCGGACTGCACCTGAAAATGCCCGACAGCATCGGGGATGAGAAGGCGCTGAAGCGTCCGCTTGAGAAGAACAGGGAGCTTGTAAAAGCGGCAGAACGAAAGATTTGCGATGCGGTAAAGCGACTGAAAGAGGGGCATCCGACCAAAGAAGGGCTGGGGCCATTCTGTCAAATGGCCGGCTTGTTTGGGCAGAGACTGTATTTCGGTCATAAGACGAAGAATTATACGTCCGGACTTAAAATCGATGCCGAAAAATGCATCGGCTGCGGGAAATGCGAAATTTTATGTCCCATGAAAAATATCAAAACGGAGGGTGGGAAAGCGGTTTCCGGTGATTGTTGTACCATGTGCTATCGCTGTATCAACAATTGCCCGAAGCAGGCGATTACGCTGCTTGGAAACCACATCACGGAGCAGTGTGTGATAGAAAAGTATATAGAATCATAATTGTAAAATGGACCACTAACCCCGTCCCCCTGGTCCAAAATTTAGTTTTCCCAGTAGTCTGAGGCATAGGCGTCGGCAAAATGCCAGATGCGGTCGCCGTATCCGCTTAAGTCAATCTGTTCCCAGTTTCCGCTTTGGGTTTCAATGTACCAGTTTCCGTTTTCATATTCCATCCAGCCGGAGTCCTCGTAATCGGAGGAAATCCCCTCATACCAGTATTGCCAGAGAGCCGGATCCATATCCGTATTGAACCAGACATAGCAGTCGGAGGCGGCATCATAGTAGCTTTCGTCATAATCGCTCCAGGTCAGATTTAAATCGTAATCCGAGGAATCGCTGATTACCATACCGTCGTCGGAAAATTTTAAATACAGCGTAGGACCGAAGATATCCACGTTGCTTATATAATCCGGAACTGAAACGTCCGGCTGGGTTGCGGAAGTCGTTGGCTGTGTTGTCTGCTGTACTGTATTTGTCCGGTTATTTTGGGCATAGTTCAGCATTTTCCTGATTTTTAAAATAGGACCAAACACAGCGCCAATCGTGGAGTAGAAGAGTACCGGCAAAATGTATATTCCGCCGATAATTGCAAGCGTAATGATTAGTGTCTTCCGGTTTCTTTTCACAGGGATTGCCGGGTTACTGCCTGATGTATAGTTGGAACCGGCCGATGTATCATCGGCTTTTTCATCCAGAATCGCGTCAATGATCATGTTGGCACCGCAGTGAGGACAGGTCATGGTTTCCTTATCGTCCGTTAAATCTCTTACCTGCGTGGTATCACAATATTCACAGTGCATGGGAACATTTTCATATTTTTTGTTATTCTTAAGAATCAGGCTGTCATAGTGATTACCCTTCTCATCGTAAAATCCCTTCTGATACGTCGTATTCGTGTTTTCATCATTCCAGGCAACGGGATAGAAAACGTAATCATGCTTCCTGCATCGGAAGGTGGATGTGGGATGGGTACTTCCGTAGCGGTAGTTCGTGGGCTGATGGGTTCTGGTTCTTACCGGTTGTGTCGTTCGGGATGTGCTTACGGATGATGAAGACCGGCTCGACCGGTAGGAGGAGCTGTGAGAAGAAGAACTGTGGGAACGGCTCGACGAAGAATGGCTCCGGGAACTGCTCCTCGAGCTTGAATGCGAACTGTGTGATGAACTGTGACTGGAACGGGAATGACCGCTGGGTGGCATTTTTTACTCCTTTTATTTTAAAAGATTCATTCTAAAAGATATTTTTTCAGTGTCAGGACATTTTGATTCTCTTTGTATTCATAGTTTAAATCATCCATGGTGTTTTGCACCAGAAAAATACCCAGTCCTCCGATAGGGCGGTCTTCACCGCTTAGTTCCACATCCGGTTCATCCGCTTCCAGCGGATTGTAGGGCTTTCCTTTGTCGATAAGGGAAATAATAACGGCAGGAGGATTGGGTTCGCTTTCAAAAGCAATCGTTACCGGACCGGGAGCGGAATCGTAGGCATAGTAACAGATATTGGCGAAGAGTTCGTCAATGGCAAGTTTAATCTGTGCCCGTATTCTTTCGGGACATCCAAGTTCATCCAGTTCGGAATTTATAAATCCCATAACGGAAGACAGATTATCGGTTGTAGAATCCACATGTATTGTTTTCATTTATGCTCCGTTATAAATGAACCGACCATCCGGTGTCGATTTTTTCATGCACTTTTTTCAAAGTTTCAACGTCAAGTTTCGGCCAGTCATTAACCGTCCTCGCTTTATTTGTAATCAGATGTGCCTTCTCCGCACAAAGAGCCAGAGGAGTGTCTGCAAGAGAATCGGAATAGAAGTTTTCGATATCCGGGAAACCCTGGTCAAAAATATAAGCCGCTTTTTCTCTGGCAAGCATCAGATTATCAACGAAGGCACCCACATCGCGGTCGTATTCCGAAGCGATATATTTTACACCGAGTCTTCCGGCAATCGGTCCGATAATGCAGCTCGGAGAGGCGCTGATGATTAAATCATCCGGCTTTTTCTGGGCAAGATACCAGTCGGAAATGTTTTTTTCGTGCTTATCCCAGAATCGTTCGATTTGCACGTCAAAATCTTTCACTTTACAAAGGAAACTGAAAAATGTCCGTTCCATGACAAATCGCGGAACTTTTCCGATTTTATGTCCTATCATGGCAGAGACGGCCTTCGGAAGATAAGTAAATACAAGCGAAGGATGCCTGTTTATGCACCAGAGTGCAAAACTCAGGGCACAGTCCGGATAATAAATTGTGCCGTCAAAATCATATACATTCATGAATGACAACAGCCCCTTTATTTATGATTTACTTTAATGCCGAAAACCGCATCCAGACCGGTAATATTCAGAACTTCGCTGAAATTGGGACCGATGTTAATCAGTTTCATTTGTGCTTTCCGGGCCTTTAAAGTCTTATAGGTGGCGAGCAGAATACGAAGCCCGGCAGAGGAAACGAAATCGCAATTTTCAAAATCCAAAGTAAGTACTTCGGCATCGGTAAGCTCTGTTTCCAGCAGTTCTTTTAACTGCGGAGCGGTTCCCGTGTTGATTTCGCCATTCAGTTTGATTGTCAGTTCGTTGCCTTCTCTTTTGCTTTCCAGTTGCAGTTCCATTTGTTTTCCCTCCTGAAATTAAATTTTTACAATCAATATTCTGCAATTAACAGAATTCAAATAAATCATTCACCCCTGATTGTCAGAATGGTCATCGTTATATCGTCAAACTGATCCAATCCCTCGGCGAATCCGTTTACATCGTCCAAAATGCGGGAGAGTACGGTTTCGCCTTTTTCATCCGCGGTCGCGTTGATTACGTTCTTCAGACGGTCTTCTCCGTAGATACCGCCATCTTTACTGTGCGCCTCGGTAACACCGTCGGTGTAAAGGAGCAGACGGTCTCCGGCAGAAAGCTGTATTTCGCTTTGTTTATACCTGGTTCCTTCAAGACCTGCAAGAAAGAGCCCGTGTTTGTCCGTTAAAAATTCGCATGGCTCGCCGTTCCTTTTTAGAATAGGATAGTTGTGACCTGCGTTGGTATACTGCATCACCATGGTTTTGATATTTAAAATTCCGATCCACGACGTAGCGAACATTTCGGCTTTGTTGTTTTCGCAAAGACGATCATTTACGATGGTATATATTTCGGATGTACTGCCGTTCGTTAAAGCATAGTCTTTGATTGTGGTTTTGGCCGTCATCATAAACATGGCAGCGGGAATTCCTTTTCCGGAAACATCGGCAATAACCAAAGCGAGATGGTCATCGTCAATCATAAAGAAATCATAGAAATCTCCGCCGACCTCTCTTGCCGTGGTCATGGATGCGTACAGATCGTATTCCTTCTGTTCGGAGAAAGTAGGAAAAATGCTGGGAAGCATATCGGACTGGATTTTTTCGGCAAGCTCCAACTCGGCTCCGATTCTTGCGGTGCTTTCCGTAAGTTCTTTCTGCTTTTGCAATATTTTCTGGCACCAGATAACCAGTGCCAGACTTGCTGCGGAAATGATGATATATTGCAGAAGTTTGACAAAATAGTTTGAAACGGTGGTATTAATAAGCATCAGCCGGCTGTCGTACGGGATATTTTTGACGGCATCGTCCAGCCACATTTTATTATTTGTAACGATAGTCGTATTGGGTTCATACTGTACAAAATTCAGGTCCAGCATTCCGTGATTTGCCCCGTAGAGGTAAGCGATATAGAAAACGACAATCGACAGGATGGCAATGAAGATGGTGTACTTTCTGCTGAAGTACCGGATGGATAAAAGAATCGGAATGGCAATTAACAGGGTGACATTATAGGTAAGGACCGATGTGGTAACGGCAAAGACGATCGTCATTGCGGCCATCAGAATATATTTAATCCATTCTTTCTCAAATCTGAAAATCCGACTGATGACGGCAACCGTGGCCAGCAGAAGAATATTAAAAATCATCAGACCGCGGAACTGAACGCGAATGTAGAAAAATCCGGTTTCAAAAAGAAGCCATGTAATTGCGACAATTCCGAGCGTAACCAAATTAATAATTGTCAGTAACCGGTTTGCATCAATCTCGTTCTCTTTTAAAATTTTGTTTGTATCCATTCAGAACTCCTTTTACGGAACATCATGCTTAGGATGCGTTTTATGAATTGATTTCCTTAAAGCAGGAAGCATTGTTTTTATACAGTTTCTTAAAAATGCGATAATTTCGTTCGTATATTTCCCTGTTACGATTATCCGGAACGTATGTGTGAGCGGGCTTTACAAGTTCCTTTGAAAGCTTCATGACATTATCGCCCCGTATACCGCATGCAACAACCATTGCGGCTCCCATGGCACCGACTTCCTGGGCGTTGTTTATGGTCTCTATGTTTCGGTCGGTAATGTCCGAAAGAATCCGGCAAAAAACCGGAGAGAGGGAAGCACCGCCCACAAAGCGAATGGTGTCGGAAGTTTGTACTTTCCTGTTCTCACATTCCAAAAGCCATCGAAGGTGATAACAGATTCCTTCGAATACGGCGCGAAGCATGTCTTCTCGGCCGGTATCGATTCGGATATTGAAAAAAATACCTGCAGCATTGTTATCCTCAAAAGGACAGCGGTTTCCATGAAGCCACGGGGTGAAAATAACACCGTTTGCCCCGGGAGGGGCTTTACTGATTTCATCGGATAAATGCTCGTAATAATGGGTGAAAAATTCTTCAAACTCCGGAGAAATACCGTTTTGGTTTATTTTTAGCTGAAGTTTTTTTTGTTCTTCCGTAAGATTGTCTTTCATCCAGTCTATGCATTTGCCGGCAGTTTCCAGCTCGGCGTAATAATTGAAGTAACCGCGGCAGGCGGAGAGCACACCGGTAATCATGGCATTGATGTCTACAACCTGATGATCTAAGAAGGTGGACACCCAGCCCGATGTTCCTACATAAATATGCGTATCACCGACGTTGCAGGCACCCGCTCCGATACTTACAAAGGTCGTATCGCCGCCGCCCGCGAAAACAGGAATGCCTTCTTTTAGTCCTAAATCCGATGCGGCTTTCATGGTCAGTTCGCCGGCTTTTTCGGTACAGTCGATAATTTCAGGCATATGTTTCGGATTGATGCCATACATTTTTAAAAGCCCGCTGTTCCAGCCTTCCCGTCCTTTTCTGGTATCATAAAGGAAGGTTGCAAATGCGGAATCTGCGGTCCGGACAATCCGGCCGGTGCATTTTGCTGTCAGATAGTCGTTTATGTCCAGCCATTTATATATTTTATTATATATTTCCGGCTCATTATTCTCTACCCATTTGTACTTCCATACGGGGTCTTTGGCACTTGTGGATGCGGCATAATTTACGGCGAGGTTTCGAAGCAGCTTAAACAGGTTGCAGCCGGATACTTTAATGAGTCCGCTGCGCATGCATTTGTTATACTCCTTCACGCCTTTTTGATCGAGATAGTTCATGGGACGTCTTAAGGCATTGCCGTTTTCATCCACAAAAACAGATCCCTGTATCTGGGAACAGAACGCAATCCCGTCTATCTCCCCGGGAGTTATATCACACTGTTGAAACAGTTTTTTCGTGGTGGAACATATGGCATTCCACCATTCGTCGGTATCCTGTTCGGCACCGCCGTCGTCGCTGACATAAAGAGAATATCCGGCGGAAGAGGAAGCGGTAAGACAAATCCCGGAATCAATTGTAAAAAGGCAGGTCTTTACACTGCTTGTGCCGAAGTCATAGATGATGATATTCATTTATCAGATCTCACCTCCGGTTTCTGCGTTCGATAATCGTATCATATTCCGGTTATAGCCTGTTGTTACGAGATATGCTTTTTCCTTCTGGGATTCCATCAGTCCGCTGATAATCAGGCTGCTTAAGCCGTCTACTGGCATGTCGGGATCCGTTAAATCAAAAAGTTTCCCGGAGTCGCGTTCGATAATAAGTACGGAATCCTCCTCAAAGAAGAGAGAGTATTCGATGAGAACGGGCTTTTTCCTGTTTTTGTTTTTATCCTGTACGGTAAGGCAGATTTCTTCCACAAATAAAGCGGCACGGTAGGCTAAATCTTTTGAATAATTGCGGGAAAGCAGCATGTCTTTGACTTCTCCGGAAATCCGGTCCGTGCTTTTTGTGGTAAGCGTATCGTCCAGTACTTCTATTTCGGAATCGATGTCTTTTAACAGGAACGGGAAATTGTCCTTTCCGTAGCGGAGAAGAACGAAAAGCAGTGCTGATGCGAGTGTAAGGATGGGAGCCAGAACAAAGCCCGCCCACATTCCGTTTACGCCAAATAATGCGGAACCCAGAATCGGAAGCAGCATATAAAGCAGGCCGTTCTGCAGGCAGGAAAAGCATGTGGACATACCGATGCGGTCAATCAGCATGTAATAAGATGTCATTAAGGATACCGCTCCGCAAAATGTGAATCCGGTGCAGACAATCCGGATGGCTGACATGGAGGGGGCTAAGGAATCGCCTCCTTTTATTCCGAAAAGAGCACAGAACTGTTTGGCAAAGATCCAGATTAAAACGGTTGCCACAACGCCTTCTATGAGGGCTGCCAGAATGCCGGATTTCATGACGCGTTTGATCAGCTTATGATTTTTCTCTCCAAAGTAGGTACCGATTAAAGGCTGCATGGCCATTCCGACACCGTCTAAAACCACGCTGAATTCAATCAGACTTACAACAACGGCGAGAGTAACCAGGCCGCCTTCCCCGTAATGTGCGGAAACGAATCCGATCATGACATAGTCCATCAGTGCCCAGCAAAGATAGACGGAAGAGTCCACGATACTGTAACGCGAGGTAAGGAAAAAGTCGCGAAGAGAGAAGTGCCAGACGAAATGTAAGGAATTGCTTTTACGGAAGAAATGCCATATGCAGGTCAGGATTCCAAGACTGTTTCCGATGATGGATCCCAAAATGATACCGGCCATTCCCATGTGTTTTGCAAGGATCACGGAAGCAAGAATATTTCCTCCGATCTGGAAGACGTAACAGATGTTGTTGCAAAGCTCGTCGCCGTCGCTGTAAACCATCTGTTCTAAGTAGAAAATCAAAATTGTGAGAAATGCATTGATGGGGGTAAGACGGTAGTATTTGAGCGCATTGGTCAGTATTTCACCCGTAACGCCGTTTAAACGGAAAAAGATACCCTGAATCAAAAAAATGATCAGTGCGGAAATCAGCCCGATGGAGATGCTGATAATCAGTCCCTGACCGTATATTTCGTCGGCCCGTTTCTTTCTCATGGCACCGATTTCTCTGGTATAGACAATTCCCACACCGGTGGAAACCAGGTCGCCGAAGAAAGTTACGATTCCGGTTACCGGTGTAATCGCATTGATTGCCGCGACACCCGCTTCACCCACAAAATAACCCGCAATAATACTGTCACAAAGAAGCATGATGTACATAACCGCCTTTGTGAATGTGCCGGAAATAAACATGGAACGAAATTTTTTTTCGCAAAAACCATTCATAACCCCATACCCTCATTTGTATTATACAATAAAAATGCCTGTATTAAAATCATGTTAAAATCGTTTCAGGTACTGTGTTATGGTTGCCTTGATATCATCCGCGGAGTCCGTCATTCCGCGATCCACCCATTTGAAAATGACATTCCAGACGGCTCCGATATTGAAAGCAATAATATAGTCCGGCTCAAGATCCCCGATCAGCTTCGCAAAAGGATTGTTACTCATATCCAACGAAGCGCTGTATTCGGGGATTACTTTATTTAACTTCAGAAGCAGAAGATACAACAGGTCGTTCTTATGAAGAAGCAACAGCAGTTTTTTATTCTTTTCGCAAAAATCAAAAATTACATCAAGCGGTCCCTTCCCTGAGCCGGAAAGCGCCTGAACGTATTCCCTGATTGCCCGGTTAATCACCGAATCCAGGACGTCATCCTTTGAAGTAAAATTGTTATAAAATGTCTTTCTTTCAAGGCCTGTTTCCAAAACAATCTGTTTGACGGATATTTCGCAGTAAGGGTATTTGCGCATCAGCTTCAGCAGCGTATCGGTTATTTCTTTCTGTGACCTGAGTGCGGAAGGATTCTGTGTCTGATTCATTTTGTTTTTCCTTTTGTTTACCTTTTGTTTTCCTTTGATAAAATACACAAAACGGCAGAATTGTGTAACTTGTTTTCGTTGTATTTACAGGTATTTTTTATGTATTGTATCATGTGTTCAAAAGGTACACAAGTGTGTAATTGATGCCTGTAAAGGAGTTCGAAAGAGTATGAAAGTGATGATCATAAACGGGAGTCCGAGAAAGGATGGAATCACAGCGACCATCCTTCAAATGATGGGAAATGAACTTGTTGGGAAAGGAACGGAATAAGATGAGAGATTTTATATTGTTACTGCCAATTCTTTTTATTATTCACGATATGGAAGAGATTGTCGGTTTTGAGAGATTTTTCCGGAAGAATCCGTGGGTGTACGAACGCTATCCGAGAATCACCAAAGCTTACAGGAATTTTACAACGGCAGGGATGGCTGCGGCTGTATATGAGGAATTTATCCCGTTTTTTGGAATCAGTCTGCTGACCTTTTACTTTCCGAATAAAATTCTGTACACAGTCTGGTTTGCGCTGATGCTTTCCCTGGCGGTGCATTTTGTGATTCATATTGTTTTGTGTATTTATATCCGAAAATATATTCCGTCGCTTATTACCAGTATTATCTGCCTGCCGGTCTGTGCGCTGATTCTGTACAAATGCATTCCGATGATGCCGTTTAATCTGCTGACACCGGTGTTGACGGTTATAACCGCGGTTTTAATGATGCTGAATTTGAGATTTGCACATTGGGTGATGTATCGATATAATAAAAAAAATGAGCTATGGGGACGGGGTTAGTGGGCCATTCAGGCAACTCGTTGGTGGCGATGCAGATTATATAAGGGGAAAAATGGACCACTAACCCCGTCCCCCTGGTCCACTTGGGGGGAGATATGGAATTTACCATGATAGAAGCCGGCTGGCTTTCCATTTTGCCGCCGCTTATCGCAATCGTTCTGGCATTGATTACAAAGGAAGTTTATTCTTCGTTGTTTGTCGGAGTGTTCTCCGGAATGCTGATTTATGCGTTTTCCACGGGAGGCTCGGTCATATCCGCAACTGCGCTGACATTTGACATGATGTACTCGAAAATTGCGGATAATGCGTACATGATTATATTTCTGGCACTGCTTTGGGCCGTGGTAATGCTGGTTTCCCGCTCAGGAGGAAGTCTGGCTTACGGAAAATGGGCAGGGAAGAAAATCAAGAGTAAAAGAGCGGCTACATTTGCAACGTCTTTACTCGGTATGCTGATTTTTATTGATGACGGGTTTAACTGCCTTACGGTCGGAACGGTGATGAGACCGATTACCGACAGACTTCGCATTTCAAGAGAAAAACTTGCTTACATCATCGATGCCACCGCTGCACCGGTTTGTATCATTGCACCGGTTTCGAGCTGGGCCGTTGCGGTTGCCAGCGAAGTCAGTGATACGAACGGCTTCCATGCATTTCTTTCCACAATTCCCTATAATTTCTACGCACTTATGACGATTCTTATGGTGTTTGTCATCTCCTTTACGGGATTGGATTTTGGCCCGATGAAGAAAGCGGAAGAGAAGGCGTTTAAGGAAACCCAAGGGAAAGAACAAACCGAGGAATCCGGAGATAATAAGGGAAAGGTAATCGATCTGGTTCTTCCGATTCTTGTACTGATTATCTGTGCAATCCTCGGTATGGCATACGTCGGCGGATTCTTTAAAGGAGTGAGTTTCTCCGAGGCAATCGGATATAATCCGACAGCGGGATTGTCCCTTGGAGCATTTGCGGGTCTGCTTACGGCTGGAATTTTATATTTGCCGAGAAAACTGATGAAACCGAAAGAATTCATCGATTGCATTGTAAGCGGAATCGGAAATATCGTGCCTCCGATGCTCATTCTGATTCTGTCATGGACGCTCGGAGGTGTATGCAGGCAGTTAATCGGTACGGGCGTTTTTATATCGGGATTTGTGGAAAAATCAAATCTTCCGCTTGCGCTCCTGCCGGCTCTGATTTTTGTGATTGCAGCGCTTATGAGCTTTTCCATGGGAACTTCGTGGGGGACCTTCGGAATGCTGATTCCCATCGTTACCATGATTTGCGAGACGGAAGGGGCAGGCGGTTTTCTGATCCCGGCGCTTGGAGCAACGCTTGCAGGCTCCGTGTACGGGGATCATTGTTCCCCGATATCCGATACCACCATCCTTGCATCTACCGGAGCGGACTGTAAGCATATCAGGCATGTGGAAACGCAGCTTCCCTATGCTACGCTTGTTGCAATCGTATGTGCCGTCGGATATCTGATAGCGGGATTTGCAGGATCACCATGGATAGCAATTGTAGCGGAATCGTGTCTGCTGGTCGGAGCCGTTATGGTACTCGGCAAACTGGGAGATAAAATATTTAACCGGACAAAGACAAACATATGAATACAAGAGAGTTTCTGAATATTTTACATGTGGCGGAAAAATTAAAAGACACACCAAGACATTGTACTACATCGGCAAGACGGACAGAGAGTGTTGCGGAGCACAGCTGGAGGATGTCTTTGATGGCTTTGCTTCTTCAAAAGGAGTTTCCCGAGGCAGATATGGATAAGGTGAGAAGCATGTGTATTATACATGATCTCGGGGAGTGCTTTACGGGCGACATCCCGACCTTTATCAAGACGGATTCCGACAGAAAGACGGAGGACGAGCTGCTTGCCGAATGGATAAAATCGTTTCCACAGGAGGTACGCGGAACATTTCAGTCCCTGTATGCCGAAATGGAGGAACAGGCGACTTTGGAAGCGAAGATTTTCAAGGCGCTTGACAAACTCGAGGCGGTAATTCAGCATAATGAGTCTCCGCTCGATACATGGTCGGAGAATGAGTTCGAACTAAACAAAACCTACGGGTTTGATGCAGTGGCCTTTTCCGACTGGCTTTCGAATCTAAGGGAAGAAATCAAGGCTGATACGGTTTCTAAAATAGAGAACGAAAGCATCTTTCTTTCTGAACAGGCGGATGTATTTTTTATTGGTTCCGTGAATGTCGTTTTGGTTCGCTGGAAAAAATACTGCGAACTGGAAAAATACAGAGAGCCGCTTTTGAAGGCACTGGATGTCATTCGGGAACATGACGGGTGTGAATATGCGGCAGATACAAGAAACGGATTCGAGGACAATCCCCTCGATACGAAATGGGTTGCGGAATATTTTATGCCCAGGGCAGCGGAGTATGGTTGTTCGACCATCTATTTTATCATTGATAAAGAGAACTCGCTGAAGGAAGAACTGGAAGGCCAGGAGAAGGATTCGGCATCGATTCTTAAGTTTAGGTATATCTATGGAATTGAAGAAATCCAAAGATTTGATTAGGGATAAAACGGAGGCTTTAATAAAGGATTACTGCGATGGAAGAATTGTTGGAAGTATTAAGAACGACTGCGGAGGGGTTGGCGGAAGTTGACTGGAACGCAGTTGGAAACGAATTAATTGAAAGTGTGAATGAGATTGGGAATACGGTAAGTCAGTCCGCATCAACAGGGTATCTGGACCCGGAAATTATGCTGACCATCGGGTTTGAAGTGTTTGTCGTATTTGCGATTCTTGCCATGTGTCTGGTTGCGTTTTTGGCAGTCGCTATGGTTGTTCTTATATTCATCTGCCTGGTAGTGGCGATTTTTCTGTTTATTACGGAGTATCTCATTCCGGCATTTGCGCTTTTCCGAATGGCGAAAAATGCGGGGTATAAATATCCGTTTTTTGCATTCATTCCTTTTATGCAGACGTTTTTGGAGTTTGTGCTGCCGAAGAGGGAATTCCGTTTATTCTTTATCCGTGCACCGCATGACATGCGATTTCTTGTGGCAATCGCATTTCTGATCCTGACAACCTTCGGCGTGGAAGTAAGCGGTTTGTTTGATTTTATCCCGGTTATCGGGCCGGTCCTGTCGGTTATGGCGTGGCTGTTTGTTATAGCATGCCTGATTGGAGGCAAATGGAGAAAAATGCACGATATTGTGCGTACCTATGATACGGAGAAAAATGCGCTTTTGATTTCGATTATCGGAATATTTGTTCCGCTTGTTCATACGATTGCGCTTTTGGTGTATATGAACAAAACTCCGGAATACGGGGCAGGAAACTACTATAAATCCGTCGCGGAAAAAGTGACGGAGGAAAAAGTGCCGGAGGAAAAATGAACCACTAACCCCGTCCCCCCGGTTCACATACATAAAATAATCAGGAGGATAAACGTATGTATTTGGAAAACATTAACGGCCCTGCCGATATCAAAAAACTGGAGATATCCGGACTTCAGACACTTGCGGACGAAACAAGAGCTGCGCTTATCAATAAAATCAGTAAAGCGGGAGGTCATCAGGGACCAAACCTCGGTGTTGTAGAGCTGACGGTTGCATTACATTACGTGTTTGATTCCCCAAAAGACAAGATTGTATTTGATGTATCACATCAGTGCTATCCGCACAAGATACTGACCGGCAGAAAAGAAGCATTTCTGGACGAGGCACATTTTAAGGATGTCACGGGATATACGAATCCGGCCGAGAGTGAGCATGATATGTTCATCGTCGGACATACTTCGACATCGGTTTCCCTTGCCCTCGGACTTGCGAAGGGACGCGATCTGAACGGACGCAGAGAGAACATCATCGCACTCATCGGTGACGGTTCCCTTTCGGGCGGTGAAGCTTTGGAAGCCCTCGATTATGCAGGAGAGTATGACAAAAATCTGATTATCATCGTAAACGACAACGACCAGAGTATCGCAGAGAATCACGGCGGACTCTATAAAACGCTTAAAAAACTCCGTGAGACTAACGGTACAGCGCAGGATAATCTGTTCCGTGCAATGGGACTGGATTACCGCTACCTGGAAGACGGCCACGATACCGCGAAGCTGGTGGAGCTGTTTGAGAGCGTGAAGGATATTGATCATCCGGTTGTGCTGCACATTCATACCATCAAGGGAAAGGGGCTGCCTTATGCGGAAAAAAATCGTGAAAGCTGGCACGCAGGCGGACCGTTTCATGTGGAGGACGGCTCCCCGCTGTATTCTTTTGAAGCGGGTGAGAATGTCGTATTTAACTGTCTGAAGGAATTGCTTGATACCAACGAGAATGCCGTTGTACTGAATGCGGCTACGCCCATGGGACTTGGATTCGTGCAGGGCGTTCGTGAGGAATATGTAAAACGCGGGCAGTTCATTGACGTTGGCATCGCTGAGGAAAATGCGGTTGCCATGGCCGGCGGCATTGCAAAAAACGGCGGCACTGCCGTATTTGGCACGTTTGCTCCGTTCTTCCAAAGAACCTATGACCAGATGTCTCATGACGTTTGCCTGAATGACAGCCCGGCAACTTTCTTAATTCTCAGTCCCGGTGCATACGGAATGAATTCCAATACCCATATTGCCATCTGTGATATTCAGATGTTTGCGCACATACCGAATCTCATTTATCTTGCTCCTGCAAACTATGAGGAGTTTACGCAGATGTTCCGCTATGCAACCACGCAGAAAAAACATCCGGTTGCAATCAGAGTGGTTGACAATTTAAAATCGACCGGCGTTGCGGACGATACCGATTATTCCGTTCTGAAGAACAAGACGGAACGGAAAGGCAGCAGGGTTGCGCTCATCGCAGTCGGCGGTCTTGTGCCGATGGCCCTGGAAGTTGCTGACAAAGTAAAATCGCAAAGCGGAACGGAAATCACGGTAATCAACCCGAGATTTGTAAGCGATCTGGATGAGGAACTGTTAAACCGCCTGGAAGCCGATCACGATGTTGTCATTACAATTGAGGACGGTGAAGTAATGGGCGGTTACGGACAGAACATTGCGGCATTTTACGGTGACAGCCGGATGAGTGTACGCTGTCACGGTTTATCGAAAGCCTTCCATACGGAATTCAGACCGGATGAGTTGCTTGACGCTCACGGAATATCCGTGGAGAAGCTGACTGCCGAGATTATGGATGTTTTGAGATAAAAGAACAAACACGGATACAAATGGATTGATTTTATGAAACGGGCACTCTGATTGTCAGGGCGCCCGTTCATATGTTTCAATCTGTTTTATTTCCGATAATTTGCGGAACAAAACTGAAAGGTTTGAGTTAATTCAGGCGTTTACGGGTTTTTGAACGTCTTTTAATGGAGTATAATGGGAAAGGAAATAAAGGAGAAACAAAATCATGGGGAATTCAAAATATGAAATCACGCGGATTAAGGGCGGAACAGACAATTGCTATCTGATTTCGGATGGAAAAAATGCACTTCTGTTTGATACATCAAGCGGTGAGAGTAAAGACAAGGTAATGGAAGCGTGCAGCAAATATGAGATGAAGGCGCTGGTTCTTTCCCATCCCCATTTTGATCACGCTGAGAATGCGGCAGCTATTTCGGAACAATTCAAGATACCGGTTGCTTATCACAAAGCAGATGATGAGATTTTTGACAACTATGATGCACAGCCGCTTCGTTCATACGGACTTGTAGGATTCGTTGTTCTTAAAATGTCGCTTAAAGTACTCCGTAATACGAAAGTAAATCGTCCGGGAAACTGTTTTTACATAAAAGAAGGGGATACGTTTGCGGATTACGGTTTTCCGGATGTCAGAGTAATCGAGCTGCCGGGGCATACGAAAGGCTCGATAGGTCTTTTGGTACAGGATCACTCCATTCTCGTAGGGGATGCACTGGATAACTGGATTACGCCCGGAGTAGGGCATCTTTACTATGATCTTGATGTTCAGAAAAAAACGGCTGAAAAGATCCGTTCTTTCGGTAAACGTACAATCTATTACGGACACGGGAAACCTACAGGAAAGTCCGAATAAATGCCAGATACGGACTTTTTTTCGGTGATAAACACTCAGCCGGGATTAAGGCAGGCAAAAAGATTACAAAAGGAAAACACAATATGCTTACACATGTAGGAACAAATACAATTGAAACCGATCGCTTGATACTCCGTCGATTTGAGTATTCCGATATTGATTCCATGCTCCGGAACTGGATTGCCGACGAGCAGACACAGTGGGATTACGGAGAACCATACTATCCAACACCTGAGGCGGTAAAAGAATTATTTGATACAAAGTACATTGTTTCGTATTCTAAGGATGATTATTATCGGTGGGCGGTTATTGAAAAAGAATCCGGGGAATGTATCGGACAAATTGCTTATTTTTCGGTAGATACCAATAACCGGCATGGAGAAATTGAGTATGTTATCGGACCGGCATTCCAGGGCAAAGGATATGCCACGGAGATGACAAGAGCAGTGATAGCTTATGGATTTGAAAAGATCAATTTCCACAGGATTTAGATTGACTGTCGTACGGAAAATGAAGCATCACGAAGAGTAATAGAGAAGTGCGGGCTTACCTATGAAGGGGTATTTCGCGATTTCTTCTGGCGAAAAGACCACTTTGAGGGAAGGAGAGTATTCTCAATTTTACAAAGCGAATGGAAGTGAACGCCTGTCGGCCGAGAGAGGTGCCGGCGAGCGGAGAACGCCTGCAATGGGATGATTACAGCAGGTTAGAAAAAGATAAAGAAGGGGACAAAATGAACACAATAGCCGGTCAAATTGCCACAGAAATCGGGAAGCCCGTTTCCGCGGTAGAAAACGTCATTGCATTACTGGATGAAGGAAATACGATTCCTTTTATCGCCAGATACCGTAAGGAAGCCCATGGTGCCATGGATGATACTTCTCTGCGAACACTGGAGGAGCGTTTAAAATACCTGCGAAATCTGCAGGCAAGAAAAGAAGAAATCATAAACTCCGTTGAGGAACAGGGAAAGCTTACGGAGGAGTTAAGGAATGCTGTTCTTACGGCAAAGACGCTTTCCGAAGCGGAGGATTTATACCGTCCTTATAAGCAGAAAAGGCGCACCCGTGCGACCATTGCGAAGGAAAAAGGTCTGGAGCCTTTGGCGGATCTTTTGTTTGCACAGCAAAAAGACGGCCCGAAGCCGGAAGATGCGGCGAAGGATTATATCAATCCGGAGAAGGGTGTGGAAAGTGCAGAAGATGCGCTTGCAGGCGCTTCCGATATCATCGCGGAAATGGTATCCGATGATGCAAATGTCAGAAAAGATCTGCGTAATCTGATGATGCGTGAGGCCGTTGTATCCTCGGTGGCAGCCAAAGAGGAGGATTCCGTATATTCGATGTATTACCGGTTTTCTTCTTCCGTAGGTAAAATTGCCGGCCACCAGGTACTAGCATTAAACCGCGGGGAAAAAGAAGAATTCCTGAAAGTAAAAGTGGAAGTGGACCATGCGAAAGCTATCGATGTCATCGAAAAGAGGCTTTTAAAGAAAGAGAGTCCTTCGAAAGCATTCGTGCAGGCTGCGATTCTGGACGGATATGACAGACTACTCGCCCCGTCCATGGAAAACGAAATCCGCTCGACAATCACGGATTCTGCGGCGGAAGGCGCAATTCACAATTTTGCACTGAATTTAAAACCGCTTCTGATGCAGCCCCCCGTAAAAGGCAAAGTGACAATGGGACTTGATCCGGGGTACCGCATGGGCTGTAAGGTGGCGGTAGTGGACGGAACCGGAAAAGTCCTGGATACCGCGGTAGTATATCCGACCCTCGGAGAGGGCAAAAAGCAGGAGGCAATTATAAAACTCTCCGCGCTGATAAAAAAACATCACGTGGAGCATATTGCCATCGGAAACGGGACCGCTTCAAGAGAGACGGAAAACATGACGGCGGAAATGTTAAAAGGCTGTCCGGGTGTTTCTTACATGGTTGTAAACGAGGCCGGTGCTTCCGTTTATTCCGCCTCCAAACTGGCGGCAGAAGAGTTTCCGCAATATGACGTGAATTTACGTTCCGCGGTTTCCATCGCAAGAAGACTGCAGGATCCGTTAGCAGAACTTGTGAAAATCGAGCCGAAGGCAATCGGTGTCGGACAGTATCAGCACGATATGCCGCAGAAGCGACTCGAAGAAAGTCTCGACGGTGTCGTGGAGGACTGCGTAAACGCAGTCGGCGTTGACTTAAATACCGCATCTCCTTCATTGCTTAAAAGAGTATCCGGATTAAATGCGACCATCGCGAAAAACATTGTAACCTACCGTGAAGATAACGGTGCATACACTTCCAGAAAAGTGCTTTTAAAGGTGCCGAAACTCGGACCTAAAGCATATGAACAATGTGCGGGATTCTTAAGAGTTTCGGAGAGCAAAAACATTCTCGACAACACCGGCGTGCATCCGGAAAGTTATGCGGCAGCAGAAAAAATGCTTACGATTCTAGGATTGAACTTAACGGATGTGAAGGCAGGTAAAATCAGTGATCTGGATGAAAAGGTAAAAAAATACGGCGAAGGAAAACTTGCCGAACAATGCGAAATCGGTATTCCGACGCTGAAGGATATCGTAAAAGAACTGATGAAGCCAGGGCGTGACCCGAGAGAATCGCTTCCCGCACCGATGTTTCGAACGGACCTTTTGGACATCTCCGATTTAAAGCCCGGAATGAAACTTACCGGAACGGTTCGAAATGTTATTGATTTTGGCGCTTTTGTGGATATCGGGGTTCATCAGGACGGGCTGGTACATATCTCCGAAATTGCGGATAAATACATAAAACATCCGAGTGAAGTACTCGCTGTAGGGGATACGGTGAATGTTGTGGTACTGGATGTGAATGAAGCAAAGAAAAGAATTTCACTTTCCATCAAACAGGCCGGAAAAGCGGAAGGGAGAAAACCGTAAAAAATTATACAACGGAGGAAAAATACAATGAAAAAAATGATTGGTCTGATACTGTCTGCAATGCTCCTTGTGCTTGTATTCGGCGGATGTTCAACCCCCGGGGAAAGTACATCAGAGAAAATCGGCATTATCGGTGCCATGGAAGAAGAAGTCGCATCTCTCAAAGATGCACTTACAGATTCCAAAACAACTACCATTGCCGGCATGGAGTTCTGTGAAGGAAAAATGGAAAACGTGAATGTAGTTGTTGTGCAGTGCGGAATGGGAAAAGTAAATGCGGGAATCTGCGCAAATATTCTGATCAACCAGTTTGACTGTTCAAAAATTATTAATACCGGCGTTGCCGGATCTCTCGAAAACCAGATCAATATAGGAGATATTGTTGTCTCTGTTGATGCTTGTCAGCATGATTTTACGGTGGAAGCCATCGGTTTTGAAAAAGGGGAGATTCCGTATACAGGTCTTTATGCGTTTCCTGCGGATGAAACCATGAGGAAAAAAGCTGTAGAGGCTGTGCATACGGCCGTTCCGGACGTTCAGGTTTTCGAAGGCAGAATATGTACGGGTGACCAGTTCATTTCCTCAAAGGAACAAAAAGAACTGATTAAGTCCAATTTCGGAGGTCTGTGCTGCGAGATGGAAGGCGGTGCAATTGCGCAGGCATGTTATCTGAATGATACTCCGTTTGTCATTATCCGCGCTATCTCCGATAAAGCCGATGAGTCTGAGGAAATAAACTATGAAATATTTAAAAAAGAAGCTGCGGAACATTGCGCTTGTGTTGTACGCTATATGATTACTCACTAGTCGGATGGGAGATGGAGACAATGGTTAGTAAAAGAGTTCGTTTTTTAACAATTATCAGTATTATTTTTGTGGTAACTTCATTGTTTTATTTGTTTTTGTCACTTGCATATTTTATTGCCATGGGCATCACACTGGCTACCGGCAATGAATACGAAATGCTGGGATTCATCTTTGGATTGATTGGTTTGCCGATTGCAATAGGAGTCCTGGCTGTCCCGGTTTTTAGAATTATTATTCTGGTCTGCGGTTTAAACCTGAGCAAAAAAAACAAAGAGGGTATTAAGGCAAAAGGTCTGGTTATTTCTACGGGAGTTATGCAGATTATAGATGCGGTTTTTTCACCGATTTTATTTGGATGTATCGGTTCCATTATTGTTCTGATCAGTCAGGATATGTTTCAGAATATTCCCGGAGGCAGTTTTTTATACGGACTTTTGCTGTCGACATTTAATATTCCGGTACTGATTAAAGGGGTATTACAGATTATTTCTTCGGTTATGCTTTTTAAGGGTAAAGGCGAATTGTACTGATTCATGTTCTTTACAGAGGCCTTTCTGAATGTTGAAACGAGAAAGGGTGGCTTACTGACACTTGTCTGGACGGACAGGATGCATTCATAAGACTGCTGAATATGTTGGAAATAAAGAATTTATTTTTATGATGTTTGTCAGGTGACTAAATATTGGGAGATATTATGAGAGATTTATTTACTACGATTTTAGTTTATTTGTACGTATTTGGCCTACCGGTAATTATATTTGCAAGCTTGATTTTAGGTATTGTAATTATATGCACAAAAGAAAAAATAACTAAGTTGTTTGGTGTTTTGTTAACACTCGCTTCCGCAGGCTATCTCGCAGGCGTTCTTTATGAAGCCGGGTTAAGAACTATCGGAAGTAGTGAAACGGCGAGGACTTTGGGTAACGTCCAGAGTTACGTTTTAGTTTTGCTTAGTCTCGGCTCGGGAGTATTCCTCTTTCTTTATGCTAAAAAAAGATACGGAACCAAACTTATAACAGGCCTAATCCTGATTATCGGCGGCAGTATAATGAATAATATAATCCCTTTAATTGTTGAGAATTTAATTAACCCCGGTGATTTTGACAATCCGTCGCAGTTCTCATATCTTCTTAGGTCTATAACGAATACATACGCGCTTGTATTTTCAATCGCCTGGCTCATTATCTTTCTAAAGAACAGACACGAGGAGAATGAACTCAAACTTTTGTGGCTTGAAAAAGTTATTAATGTTGCAACGACCTTATTTAACCTTAGCTTGAATTTATATTTGTTTTTCGCCTTTGTCGGTACTTCTTCAGACAAAGAGACATACTTAGCTCAGACTGGTATTGAAAAATATCAGATTATCGGTATCCTTGTTATTTTCGTTCTTAATCTGTTGATGAACATCTATATTGTTGTTAAAGGACGCAAAGCTTCTAAAGATAAAGAACTTGCAGCAGTTTAAAAAGTGATTATTACAGTATTCCTCAATAAGGAGTTAGAATGGATAACAAAAAAATAGAAGAATTCATCAGGAAGCAAAAAGTTGCTTTTATCTGTTCGGTTGATGAAGAAGGATTTCCAAATGTTAAAGCGATGCTTAAACCTCGAAAAATCGAAGGGTTACATCAGTTTTATTTCTCAACCAATACTTCCTCAATGCGTGTGAAGCAATACCTGAATAATCCCAATTCGTGTATTTATTTCTATCATAAAGGTTTAATAAAATACACAGGTGTTATGCTAAAAGGCAAAATGGAAGTCTTAACAGATCAAGAAACAAAAGATTTAATTTGGAAAAAAGGCGACACGATGTTCTACAAAGGTGGTGTTACCGATCCTGATTATTGTGTTTTGAAATTTACAGCAAATAGCGGAAGATATTACTGTGATTTGAAAACAGAAAGTTTTGAAATTAATTAAAAGAATTTTAGTTTTGCTATTTCAGTTTTGCTGATTAACAGGGGGGACATATGAAAAAATGGTATGATGAAGAATATGAATTTAATATTGAGGTGACTGGTTTTTTGCATGGTGATCATACGGAAAGATATTGCAGAAATGGTGAAGAAATAGGTGATAAATATACGTGTACTTATGGTTGCCCTGTGAATAAAGAAGGGTATGGAATCTGCTCAAAAACTATGATGATGCTTTATCCATTGATGGAAGCGGTTCGAAGCGGAGGAGATTTGACAAATTTAGGTGGTGACAGTAAATACACCAAAACAATAGTATGTCCTGATGGATGCGTCATATTTAAACTTACTGCAATTCCATTGGGAAACGAAAACTTTCATAAAGGCGGATTTTGGGAATACCCCGATGAAACATAATAAACTTTCAGTTTGCAGAGATGCCGTTGGTAAGAGAGGTATGCCATGATACTTGAAACGAAAAGATTGATTCTCCGACCGTGGGAAGAAAGCGATGCGGAGAATTTATTTAAATATGCAAGTCATCCCGATGTGGGACCAATCGCAGGATGGGCGGTTCATACAAGTGTAGAGAATAGCCGTGAAATAATCCGGAGGGTTCTTTCAGCGCCGGAGACC
>ODAJ011956865.1_pt1 | contig 26379 bp, 23 predicted proteins | sample 1539241 | NCBI WGS metagenome assembly ODAJ01 (sample SAMN02144231, study PRJEB22623) | gut metagenome | biome: sheep rumen | host: Ovis aries | place: New Zealand
ATGAGTCGTACTCTTCATTGCCATCTGCGAACAACATTGTCGGCAAAAGCATAATAGCAAATAATATCAACACCTTTTTCATAATTCAATTATTTTAAGTTTTAACATTATTATATTAATTTGGTTAGTGCAAAATTATAAAGAAACCATTCTCTGTACAAGTTGTCACTCTTTTATTATTTTACAAATATTTCACAGATAAAAGTATTGTAAATCAACATATTAGAAAAAATATAATAGACAATTAACAGACTTTTATATTTAAAGTCTTTGAATAATTGTATCAAATTTCTTTGCAGAAGTATATGTTTTGAATATTTTAGTTGCCAAACGAGCTCGGATATTTGAAACGTTCGAATTTGATGTGTTGAAAATCCTAATAAGTTCAAAAGGTTCAAAATGTAATTTAATTAAAATACAATATAAATACTCTTCATCGGTGGGCATATAGCCATAAGACAAGAGGACGTTCTTAAAATCAGGAAAAGTCTTTTCAAACGTTTGTTGTAGTTCATTCCACTCTTCTTGCGTCGGAACCTTATCTATACTAGTACCAATTTGTTTAAAACGTATATAAATATCCGAAGATGTCATAGATAATGGAATAACACTCTGAATGTTGCGTTTTCCAATTCCTTTTCTAAACAATTCTATTTGTTGTTTCAAATTTATTATCTGCCTTTCTTTCTCGTTTTTCAAATCTTCATATCTTCTCTTATTAAGCAGAGACAATTCCATATTTGCCTGGGAAATCGTAGATATCGTTTGCTCGTATCTTTTTCTTTCTTCTAATCGTTCTTTTCTCTTGTTATATATAAAGAACAATATTAGTAAAATGAAAATACAAAAGACAAACATTGATATATGTAATTTGTAACGAATGATTATATTCTCCCTTGTCTTTTCTAATGCCAGTTGTTGATGGCGGGTATAGTCATACTGAGACTGCATCTGCTGCATTTCAATTTCAATACTGTTTCGTTTTTGTTTGTCGTTTGCGTCATACGCTTTTAGTGAATACTTTGCTACGGAATCATTATTGTGTAGTATTTTATACAACAGGGACAATCCATAAAAAGCAGCTTCTTTATCATTTATGTCTTTTCCACTTTCTAATAATCTTCTAAACATTAATTCTGCGGAATCTGTTTTTTCAACACCTAAATAATAGCGACCTTTTATATAATAGTATATTTCCTTACCTTCAGATATCTCATTATTACGAAACATTCCTGACTCTTTCTCATATATATCTATATATGAACGAGCTTGAATGAATTTTCCTTGCTCAACGAGGGTGCTTATGATGTTGCCTGCACATATAGCTGCTTCTCTGTTATAACCATGCAGTAAATACAATTGACGTGAGTTTAAAAGAATTGCTAAGCAGGAATCCTCCATGCCCAAGTAATGATATACATTGTAAAGAGATTCATAGCATATAATCGACACTAACGTATCTCCTGAAAGTAAAGAGTATTTTATAGCGTTGTTTAGAACTGACTTTTGCTCATAAGGCAGATTCATTTCGTAAAACAAATTTCCCATTTGTCCATGAACGCGACTGAGTAGCCGATAGTCGCAGTCGGTGGCGGTGGTGTCGGCACAGTCAACGGCATCGTGGTAACTCTGGAGGGCGGCGGGGGCTTCGCCCATATCACGATAGGCACAGCCGAGGAGATAGTGGGCACGCACGCGCTCGTTGGCGGAGCCGTGACTGTCGAACCACTCGGTGGCTTCCTTCAGCACCGAGTCGGTAGTAAAGGGTATATAGTTACGGTTAAGACTGTCTGCTTCGTCTAATACCGCCAACATACGACCACGCTCACTGCTGCCGCAGGATGCGAGCAGCAGGAGCAGTAGCAATATGTTTTTCAATGGTTTCACTTAATCACGACCTTGAGCTTTGCTCGAACTCGTTCACGTTCGGAAGAACTCGAGCAAGCTCAGTTCTTCTCTCACTTAATCACGACTTTGCGTCCATTGACAATATAGATACCTTTGCGGAGCAGCTGGGTGTTATTGCCGCAGTAGCGTCCGTCGAGGGTGTATATTGCTGTTGGACGGAGTCTATAGGTGTTGACCTGGGTGATGCCAGTTGACGTGGGTTTCTCCACGATGACCTCGTCAAGGAAGAAGCGTGTCTTTGAGGGGGTGAAGGTGATGGTGAAGTCGCCTTTAGCGCTGATGGTTGAGGTGAATTCGTCGAAGTGTTTGTTGGGGAGCTCGAAGGCTGTAGCGCCTAAGGTAGCGCCGTTGGCTTCGAGGCTGAGGTTACACTCTTCGTCGCCCCATGCGGCAGCGCTGAAACGGAAGGTTGACTCGCCATCGAGGGTTATTGTTGGTGTTACGACAACGCCTGCAACTTTTGTTGTTCCGAACTTAGCACATTGGCTTGCACCATAGGCCTTTTCGGCAATCCAACCGTTGTTGTCGGGGGTGAATGCTTTGGTTGCAATAGCTCCACTCCACAGGTTGTCGTTACCGCCAGTACCATCACAGTTGTCGAACGACTCATAGAAGAGGTAGTCGGTAGGTGTTGGATTGGGTCCAGGTCCTGGGGTGTCACCGCTGCCGTCCTCAAGAGCGAACTTGAAGTCGATGGTGCCGTCGTTGTTCTTTGCTATATCATAAACCTTTTTGTTGAGGAGTTTCTTGCCGTCGGTATTAGCGTTATAGAGTGTGGCAGCGGGTTTCGAGGTGTTGCTGAACACGTCGTTAGTCTTGTACGGGAAGACGTCGGTAGCCATTCCTTCCTCGGTATAGTAACGGCTGCCGTAAGCTACCTCGTACTGAGCCTTGTTGTCGGCAAGTACTGGTGTCATTCGCTGGTGGTCGTTGCCGTAGGCATAATCACCGGAGGTGGTGTTTACGGCATTGTAGTACCACAGATTCTCGTCGTAGTCAACGTGGATAATAAGAAGTCCTTCGCCGGGAATATCTTCGTCCCATCCTGACTGTACACGGTTCTCAAGAAGGAAGTACTCGTCCTTATGACCGTCGTTATACATGACGTACGACTCGCCACCCTCGCTGAGCGCTTTCAACGACTTAACTTCCACTGCCTCTGTGAGTTCTGTTGGCTGGAGCCATCCTGCCACCATACGTTCGTAGCTGGTGAAACCTGCAGGGGTGAAACCGTCTCCGTTGTATGAGCCCATATCCATAAGGTCCCAACTACCCATACCTATGTTCTTGTAGTCGGTGTCGTACATATCGGGGTAGCCAAGACAGTGACTGAACTCGTGACAGATGGTTCCAAGACCGTTGAGTTGCCAAGTGAAAGAACCTGGCTGCAGCTCGGGACCGCAGGCGTAGGTGTCTATCTTCACTCCATCAATAGTAATAGTGCCTGTGCCTTCGCTATCGAGATTCCACTCGTGAGGATAGATGGTGTTTTCATCGTCGTAGTCAGCCTCACCGAAACCGGCATAAAGGATGAATACCTGTTCAAGTTCTCCGTCACCGTTCCAGTCAAAATCGGCAAAGTTAACCTCGCTATCGGCAGCCTGACAAGCCTCCTTGACCATCTCGCCCGGGTGTTTGTCGTTGCCCCACTGGTCGTTGCCTCCGTAGTAGGAGTATCTCTTTGAAATGGTGATAGGACCTACAACGTCGAAGGTGAGGTCGAACTGTCCGCGACTCTGTGCGTCGAAGTAGTCGTGGACGGAGCCATTAAAGCCGTTTTGGTTATAGCCCACCTCGTTGGCGATGCTGTTGAAGAGTGCATTGTCGTGTCCGTCCTTAAAGGAGAGGTCGGAGAACTGCACAAGGATGATGAGTCCCTTCTTGGAGCCAACGATAGCATTGTTTTCGGCAGCCTTTCGTGGCAGTCGTTTCATACGACGCTGGTCGCTCTTCATGCGACGCTCCACAGCGCGTTTCTGCATAGCCTCGATGTTGGCAACGACATATTTGCCTTCGCCATTTGATACGTACTTATTGCCGTTAGCATCCTGCATGTAGCGCATGTGCTCATCGCCGATAAGTGTTGCCTGGACGGTGGTGCCGTCAACAAGTTGGATAGTCCTTACGACTCCTCGTTTTGCAGGTATAGCCATAACGCTTGCTGCTGCAAAACATACCATTAGTGTTAATAATGTCTTTTTCATGGTAAATTAACGTTTTAGTTGTTTATATATTATATATGTATAGTTCTATTCTTCGAATTTCAGTTCCAGTTGTCCGTCGCCAAGCAGGTTATAGCTGCGACGATGGTATGGTGTGATGCCATATTCTTTTATTGCCTCACGGTGTTTCTTTGTGGGGTAGCCCTTGTTCGAGAGCCAGTCGTACTGGGGGTATTCCTCAGCCAGCTGGTCCATATAGTCGTCGCGATAGGTCTTGGCAAGAATGCTTGCTGCCGCAATAGACAGATACTTGGCGTCGCCCTTGACGATGGTCTTATAGGGAATGTTATTATAAGGCTTGAAACGGTTGCCATCAACGATGATAGTCTCGGGACGCACCTTCAGTTGGTCGAGGGCACGGTGCATAGCAAGGATGCTCGCATTGAGGATGTTTATCTTGTCAATCTCCTCGGGGGTGACAATACCCACCGCCCACGCCAGCGCATCGCGTTCTATGATGGCGCGCAACTCGTGACGACGTTTGTCGGTGAGTTGTTTGGAGTCGTTAATATCTTCGTTCTGGTAATCCTTAGGGAATATCACCGCCGCAGCATATACACTACCGGCAAGACATCCGCGTCCTGCTTCGTCGCAGCCAGCCTCGAACTCCACGTCGTGGAATTGAGAATTGAGAGTTGAGAATTGATAATTATGATTACCTTTGCCCATAGAATTACGAATTACGAGTTACGAAGTGCGAAGTGCGGATTAGAACATAGTTACGACACGCTTGATGCCGTCAACTAAGGCGTCAACCTCCTCCTTTGTATTATAAAGTGCAAAGGAGGCGCGCACGGTACCCTGTATGCCGAGACGCTGCATAAGGGGGTGGGCACAGTGATGACCGGTACGTACTGCTATGCCGAGACGGTCGAGTAGGGTGCCGAGGTCGAGATGATGGATGCCGTCGATGTTGAAAGACACAACAGCGTCCCTGTTTAAACAACGTTCGGCGCCTACGGGGAAAGCCAATTGAGAGTTGAGAGTTGAGAATGGAGAATTATGATTACCTTTACCATAGATAACAATATTCTCTATTTCCCCAAGGCGCTCAATGCAGTAGCGTGTGAGTTCCTGTTCGTGGGCTGTAATAGCATCGAAGCCAATAATCTCGATATAGTCTATCGCTGTGGCGAGTCCGTGGGTAGCAACATAGTCGGGGGTGCCCGCCTCGAACTTCAGCGGCGGACGCTCGAAGGTGGTCTTCTCGAAGCTCACCTGGTCAATCATCTCACCGCCACCCTGATAGGGAGGCATCTCCTCGAGCCACTTTTCCTTTCCGTAGAGCACACCGATGCCCGTAGGACCATACATCTTATGTCCGCTGAGGGCGTAGAAGTCGCAGTCAAGGTCCTGCACGTCAATCTTCATGTGGGGCGCACTCTGTGCTCCATCGACGAGGAAGGGCACACCGTGCTGGTGGGCGGTGGCTATCATCGCCTTTATGGGGTTCACCGTTCCAAGGACGTTGCTTACGTGTGTGACGCTGACAAGTCGGGTGCGTTCGGAGAACAGTTTCTCGTACTCGTCGAGAAGCAGCTCACCATTGTCGTTCATAGGTATCACCTTGAGGACAATACCCTTACGTTTTGCCTGCAGCTGCCAGGGGACGATATTGGAATGATGCTCCATTACGGAGACGATGACCTCGTCGCCCTCTTTCATAAAACCCTCGACGAACGACGACGCCACCAGGTTGATGGCTTCTGTAGTTCCGCGGGTGAAGACAATCTCTTCTGTACGTTCCGCATTAAGGAAATGACGTACCTTCTCGCGGGCTGCCTCGTGGAGGTCGGTAGCTTTCTGCGACAGGTAGTGAACGCCACGATGAACATTGGCATTAACGTTAAGGTACTCGTCGCGCATGGCGTCAAGCACGCATAGCGGCTTCTGTGTCGTTGCCGCATTGTCCAGATAGACCAACGGTCTGCCGTAAACTTCTCGCGAGAGAATGGGGAAGTCGTTTCTTATTTCGTCAATTGTCATTAAGAAACGCTTTTTGTTACTCTTCAGAGAAATCGTCTTTGCCGACTCCGCAGACGGGGCATACCCAGTCCTCGGGGAGGTCTTCGAACGATGTACCGGGAGCTATACCGTTGTCGGGGTCTCCTACTTCGGGATCATAAACATATCCGCAAGTGTCACAAACAAATTTTTTCATAATCATTTCTTGTTTTTGGTTAATATTGATTCTACCCGTTCTACAATCTGTTCGGGTTTTATGTCGTTCATGCAGGCGAAGTCGCCGCGGCGGCAGGGCTTATTGCCGAAGATGCTGCACGGACGACAGTCCATGTCGAGCTGTACTACGTTGGCGGCATCCTGTCCCCAGCCCATAAAACCGGCATAGGGATGTGTGGCGCCCCAGATGCTCACAACGGGTGTGGCAACGAGCGAGGCGAAGTGCATGTTGGCACTGTCCATAGATATCATAACGTTAAGGTGACTCATAAGAGTTACCTCCTTGTCTATACCTTTTAATAATGAGGGGACGCTGACGCACTGCTTGTACTTGCCGCACCACTCGTTGATGACAGCAACCTCTTTGGAGCCTCCTCCGAAGAGGAAGAACTTAGCGTCGGGATGACGCTCGGTAAGTAGTTCCATCACCCGTTCCATGTGCTGCAGAGGGTATATCTTTCCCTGGTGGGCAGCAAAGGGAGCGATGCCTATGTTCAGCGTGGAGAGGAAAGAGGACAGAGGAGCTCCGTTACGGGCATAAAGCTCGGGAACCTTGGAGAGGTCCAGTTTCCACGAAGTGTCAAGAGTAACGGGATAGCCTATGCGTTCCAACACGTCGGCATAGTTCTGGAATGACGTAGGCTGCTGAATAAGTTTCCGATTACGGTACGACGTAAGCTGACGCTTTCCCCGACGGTGTTTATTGATATGGTCCACCTTGTAGTGACCTAAGTTGAAACGCAGACGGAGGAAGTTAGAACGAAGCACGTTGTGCATGTCGGCAACGGCAGTAAACTGTTTTGCCGTCAGACGACGATAGAGGGTGTTAAGACCTCGTACCCCGTGATATTCGTTCTTGATGTCGGCACCCATGAAACCGACGTTAGGCGCCAGTCCATCGAACAACGGACGTGCAAAGGGACGACTGAGTACGGTAATGCGTATGTCGGGATACTGCTGCGCCAACGACGCCACGACGGGAACGAGCATTGCTACATCGCCCAGCGCGGAGAAGCGTATTATAAGAATATGTTCCTTTTTCACTTCTTGTAGAGCACAGGGTTTGTTGATGGGTCGTTATACATCTTCATCTGGCGATACACCTTCATGTACTTCCTGCCTGCCTCGATGTCCTCAAGGAGTTGGTCGATGGCTGTGCTGAGGTCCACCTGTTGCTCTAACAGCACACTGAGTTTTGCCTGACATGTGGCGCGATGCTCCGGAGTAGCCTCGTTGCGCTCAGCCTGCTCACGCATGTGGTAAATCTTCAGCGCCAGGATACTCAAACGGTCAATAGCCCACGCAGGACTCTCGGTATTTATCTGTGCTGTAGGCAGCACCTTGACGTCCGCATATTTCTCGCGGAAGTAGGTGTCTATTTGCTCTACAAGGTCTGTACGATCTTGATTACTCTTGTCTATACGACGTTTCAGTACCAGCGCCTCAGCAGGGTCAATCTCCGGATCGCGGATAATGTCCTCAAAGTGCCACTGAACGGTGTCTATCCAACACTTCAGATACAGTCGGTTCTCGATTGTTCCTTCAGCATAGGGATTATTTATAGGCGTGTCAATGTTGTCCTTAACGTGGTAGTCGTTAATTGCCTGATTGAAAATTGGGTTACATCTTTCCGTAAATTTCATATTCTTCAAAGTATTAATTCTTTTGCAAAACTAAACAATTTATTGCTAATAACCAATTTTTTATTGAAAAATAACATAACGGAGTGGTAGTTTTTGCACAAATAGGGGTGGTTTGTGCAAAAAAGAGTGCTTTTTTGTTAGAAAAATTTGCATACATAAATAAAAATTTGTTCCTTTGCACCCGAAATTGAGAAAAGATAACATTTTATTAACAAATTAAAATTTACAATTATGTCAGAAATTGAAAGCAAAGTAAAAGCTATTATCGTTGATAAACTTGGTGTTGATGAGGCAGAGGTTAAGCCCGAAGCAAGTTTCACAAATGATCTTGGTGCAGATTCACTTGACACCGTAGAGCTTATCATGGAATTCGAGAAGGAGTTCAACATTTCTATTCCAGACGATAAGGCTGAGACTATTTCAACTGTTGGCGATGCTATCAAGTACATTGAGGAGAACGCTAAATAAAAAGAAATAAAAAGCAAGAGGCAAGAAGCAGGAAGTTTTTGGCTTCTTGCTTCTTGTTTGTTATTCCAAAAACTTCATTACATTATATGGAACTTAAGAGAGTTGTTGTAACAGGACTTGGTGCTGTAACTCCCGTAGGACTTAATCCTGAGGAAACTTGGGAGAATCTTGTTGCGGGAAAGAGCGGTGCTGCTCCTATTACACTTTTCGATGCTTCAAAGTTCAAGACTCAGTTTGCCTGCGAGGTGAAGGGTCTTAACGTTAACGACTGGATTGATCGTAAGGAAGCACGCAAGTTAGACCGCTATTGTCAGCTGGCACTGATTAGTGCTATGCAGGCTGTTAAGGATAGCGGCATGGATTTAGAGAAGGAAGACAAGAACCGCATTGGTGTTGTCTTCGGTGTAGGTATTGGTGGTATCAAGACTTTCGAGGAAGAAGTAATGTACTATGGTAAGAACGAGGAGAACGGTCCTAAGTTCAACCCATTCTTCATACCAAAGATGATTAGCGACATCGCTGCCGGACAGATTTCTATCCAGTTCGGTTTCCACGGACCAAACTACGCCACAACAAGTGCTTGCGCTTCTTCAAGCAACGCCCTTGCTGACGCATTCAACCTCATCCGTCTGGGTAAGGCAAACATGATTGTCAGCGGTGGTGCTGAGGCTGCCGTTTGCGCTACTGGTGTCGGAGGTTTCAATGCTATGCATGCACTCTCTACCCGTAACGACGACCCTGAACACGCAAGTCGTCCATTCAGCGCTTCACGCGACGGATTTATTATGGGCGAGGGTGCCGGCTGTCTCATACTTGAGGAACTGGAGCACGCTAAGGCTCGTGGTGCCAAGATCTATGCAGAGATGGTTGGTGAAGGTATGAGTGGTGACGCTCACCACATCACAGCTTCTCACCCAGAAGGTCTTGGTGCTAAACTGGTAATGACTGCTGCCCTTGAGGATGCTGGTCTGAAGCCAGAGGATATCGACTACATCAACGTTCACGGAACATCAACACACGTCGGTGACATCTCAGAGGTTAAGGCTATCAAGGACGTATTCGGTGACGCAGCATACAAGCTCAACATTTCTTCTACAAAGTCAATGACAGGTCACCTTCTCGGTGCTGCCGGTGCTGTAGAGGCTATGGTTGCTGTACTTGCTGTTAAGAACGACATCGTTCCTCCGACCATCAACCACGCTGAGGATGACAAGGACGAAGAGATAGATTATAATCTTAACTTCACATTCAACAAAGCGCAGAAACGTCAGGTGCGCGCTGCTATCAGCAACACCTTCGGCTTTGGTGGACATAACGCTTGCGTAGTGTTCAAAAAGTATGAGGGTTAAAGAAATAATCGACCGCATAAAGCTCCTCTTCCACAAGGATAAGGAGCTTTATTTTTCGCTATACTCTATAACAGGATATTTCCCTCACAGGATAGAGTATTACAAACGTGCCCTGCTGCATAAGAGTATGGGACTGAGGAACGACAACGGACACGTAGTGAACAACGAACGTCTGGAATTTCTCGGCGATGCCGTTCTTGGAGCGTGTGTCGGCGACATCGTCTTTCGTCATTTTCCGAATAAGCGTGAGGGCTTCCTCACCAATACCCGTTCGAAGATAGTACAGCGCAAGACTCTTAATAAGTTGTCTAACGAAATGGGCATCACGAAACTCGTCCATTCTAACGGCACAATGCAGTCGCACAACAGCTATCTGGGCGGCAATGCCTTCGAAGCGCTCGTGGGAGCACTCTATCTTGATCAAGGCTACGAAGCATGTATGAAGTTTGTAGAGAAACGCATACTTGCCGAGATTATAAACATTGACAAAGTGGCATATAAAGAGGTGAACTTCAAGTCGAAACTGATAGAGTGGGGACAGAAGAACCGTATAAAGATAGAGTACGAATTACTATCCGAAGAACGAGGCGAGAAGGGTAGTCCTAAGTTCACGTATCGTGCTATAATAGAGGGAATTGAAGCAGGCATAGGCATTGACTACAGCAAGAAGGAGAGTCAGCAGAAAGCAAGTCGTGAGGCGCTGCTACTACTCCGTAAGGACCCACAGTTCCTCGATAGCGTTTTCGCTGCGAAGGCTGAAAAGACCAGGATGGAAGAGATGCCCGTAGCCCTTGTCCCCGAGGTGTAAAAATTTTGAGTTTTTTTTTGTATTATAAACTCTTCTTCGTATCTTTGTCCCCACAAAATCCTACTTAAATTATGTCTATCTGGATAATTTTTAAGCTTTTGGGCTCCTTGGCGCTGTTGATGTTCGGTATGAAGTCAATGAGTGAGAGCCTTCAAAAGATGGCGGGTCCGCAGTTGCGACACGTCCTTGGTGCTATGACCACCAACCGCTTCACGGGAATGTTGACAGGAACTCTTGTCACAGCCTCCGTACAGTCTTCTACGGCAACCACGGTGATGACGGTGTCGTTTGTCAATGCCGGTCTTCTGACGCTGGCGCAGGCGATATCGGTAATCATGGGTGCCAACATCGGAACGACGCTGACAGCATGGATTATGTCGGCAGGTATGTCCTTCGACATAAGCATCGTAAGCTACGTAGGCTTCTTCCTCGGCATCATCCTTATCTATATGAAGAGGCACCGCTACGTCGGCGACTTCCTCTTCGGACTGGGCTTGCTGCTCTTAGGACTTACCACCCTCCGTCTTACGGGTAACGAGATGGACCTCGGGCACAACCCCGCGGTACTGAAATTCTTCGAGAGTTTCGACCCGCGTTCCTTCTGGACCACTATTATATTCCTCGTATTAGGCGGTATCCTGACCTTCTGCGTACAGTCGTCGGCAGCGGTTATGGCTATCACGATGATTCTGTGTAGCAGCGGTGCTCTGCCTATCTATCAGGGTATTGCTCTGGTGCTCGGTGAGAATATCGGTACTACAGTAACCTCAAACCTCGCAGCATTAACGGCAAACACACAAGCTCGACGTGCTGCCCTCGCCCACATGTTCTTCAACGTCTTCGGCGTCATCTGGATACTCTTCGTCTTCCAGATTTTCATCAATATGGTGTGCGGATGGGTAGGCTACGACGTCGATATGGAGAAGGGTACCGTTACGGCAGAGGTCTTTGCTGCCAATGCCGCCAAGCTGTCGTTCGTCCTGGCAGCCTTCCATACTACCTTCAATGTCATCAATGCCGGGATACTCATCTGGTTCATACCACAGATAGAGAAGTTCGTGTGCTGGGTAATAAAGCCAAAGAAGGTGGACGAGGAAGAAGACTTCCGTCTGCATTTTATCACTGCAGGCTTCATGAAGACCCCGGAGCTCTCAGTGCTCGAGGCACAGAAGGAGATACAGTCGTTCTCGGAGCGTATGCAGCGTATGTTCGGAATGGTTCGTGAACTCTTGGGAATAAAGGACGATGCTGCGTTCAGCAAGTTGTACAGTAGGATAGAGAAGTACGAGAATATCTCGGACAACATGGAGATAGAGATAGCCAAGTATCTTGACCAGGTGAGCGATGCCCACCTTTCTGACGACACCAAGGCAAAGATACGTGCCATGCTCCGCGAGATTTCCGAACTTGAGAGTATCGGCGACGCCTGCTACAATATGGCACGAACCATCACACGTAAGGTGCAGGGCAAGCAGGAACACTTCACCGAGAAGCAGTATGAACACATGCACCAGATGATGGAACTTACGGACTCTGCTCTGACACAGATGAACCAGCTGATGTGTGGAAGAAAGGAGGCGTTCGACGTTAACCGTTCGTTCAATACTGAGAACGAGATTAACAACTTCCGCAACCAACTGAAGTCACAGAATATAGCTGACGTAAACAACCACGTTTATACCTACGGCATCGGTACTATCTATATGGACATTATCAACGAGTGCGAGAAACTTGGCGACTACGTTGTTAATGTTGTAGAGGCAAGAATGGGTCTTAAGCAGAGATAATCTACTTCGTCGCACGGACGAAGTAGATTATCAATACAGCGTATGCTATAATGGCGCAAACCTCTGAAAGGGGGTTTGCCAACCATTCTGCGTTTATGAAGTTCAGTCCTCCGAAGCGGAGCAGCGCACTTACTACTCCCATGAGGGCTCCACCGGCAATGAATCCGCTGGCAATGAGAGTACCTTTCTCGCCACGCTCCTTGGCATCCTCTCTCTTCTCTCTTGTAACGTACCAGTTGACGGCACCTCCCACGAGCAGCGGGATATTGAGTTCCAATGGGATGAACATTCCGAGTGCGAAGGGCAGCGCGGGCACCTTTATGAGGGTGAGGATAACAGCAATAGCAGCGCCTATAGCGTAGAGAACCCAAGGTGCTCCGACACCACTCATAAGAGGCTCTATCACCGCCGCCATAGCGTTTGCCTGCGGTGCTGCCAGCTCTCCGCTGGCGAAGTTGTATGTCTCGTTAAGCAGAATCATCACACCACCTACGGTAGCTGCACTCACCAAGGTGCCTAAGAACTTCCACGTCTCCTGTTTCTTTGGTGTCGTACCTAACCAGTAGCCTATCTTCAGGTCGGTGATAAAAGAACCAGCCACAGAGAGTGCTGTACATACCACACCACCCATAATGAGGGCTGCTATCATTCCTCCTGTGCCGTTAAGTCCTACTGCCACCATAACTACCGATGCGAGGATAAGTGTCATTAGCGTCATTCCACTGACAGGGTTTGAACCAACGATAGCAATGGCGTTGGCTGCTACCGTAGTGAAGAGGAAGGCAATGACTGTTACGAGGAGTATGCCGACAACAGCGAAGAGCAGGTTGTCCATCACTCCGAACCAGAAGAACAGGAAGGTAACAAAGATGGTGACGAGGGAACCAATGGCAATAATCTTAAACGAGATGTCGCGTTGTGTGCGCAACTGTTCCTTGTCGGCTGCAGTGCTGCCCTTCATCTCGTTGGCTGCCAACGATACGGCACCTTTTATTATTCCCCACGACTTGATGATACCTATCACACCTGCCATAGCAATACCACCGATACCTATCGACTTTCCATAGGAACGGAATATCTGTTCCGGAGACATGTCGCCAACGGCTGTCGTTATCGACGGGTCCCACATGTTGAGGACGTCACCGGGGAATAACAGCGCCATTCCTGGTACTATAATCCACCATACCGCCAACGAACCGATACAGATGATGAAGGCATACTTAAGACCGATGATGTAGCCCAGTCCGAGGACGGCAGCACCAGTGTTAACCTTAAATACCAGTTTTGCACGGTCGGCGAGGTCGGCGCCGAAGGGCACCACACGAGTGGTGAACACCTCGTTCCACCATCCGAAGGTGGCTATGATGAAGTCGTAGAGTCCACCTACAAGTCCTGCAATGAGCAGAGGCTTTGCCTGACTGCCGCCCTTCTCACCGCTTACGAGTACCTGGGTTGTCGCCGTAGCCTCCGGGAACGGGTATTTTCCGTGCATGTCGCTAACGAAATACTTACGGAAAGGAATAAGGAAGAGTATTCCAATGATTCCTCCAAGCAGTGACGACAGGAAGATGTTTATGAACGGAGCTGCTATCTCGGGGTATTTAGCCTGCAAGATATATATCGCGGGCAGAGTGAAGATGGCTCCCGCAACGACGGCTCCCGAACAGGCGCCAATAGACTGTATGATGACATTCTCGCCAAGCCCCTGCTTGCGTCGTGCTGCTGTAGATACTCCGACAGCAATGATGGCGATAGGTATTGCTGCTTCAAACACCTGTCCTACTTTCAGTCCAAGGTACGCGGCTGCTGCAGAGAACAGCACCGCCATAAGTATTCCCCATGTTACTGACCACGCATTCACCTCTGGATAGCTACTCTTGGGGTTCATCACTGGTTTGTACTCTTCGCCTTCCTTAAGTTCGCGGAAGGCATTTTCGGGTAGTTGAATATTCTCTTTCATTATTTACTATTTTTATTTTTGCCATAAAATGGCAAAACACGTGACACTCACTCTTCACTCTTCACTCTTCACTCTTTTAATCAGTTCTTTCATTCCTTCGCTGGCACCTTTCTTTATATGCTTAACGTTAGGAATATGGTCTGTCCTTACGTCGTTGGGGTCAATAAGGTATATCGGTATGCCGGCAGGAGCATAGTGGATAAGGCCTGCCGCAGGATATACGTTGAGCGACGTTCCAATGACAACAAAGATGTCTGCGCTGGCAGCCTCTTCGGCAGCTAAGGTGATGTTGGGCACTCCCTCACCAAAGAATACTATGTAAGGTCGCAGGAGCGAACCGTCATCAGCCTTCTCACCTGGCGCTACCTCAAGGTTCGGCTCCTTCAGGGTGCGTATGTAGTTAGGGTTGTCCACGTCGCGACTTGAACAGACCTTCATCAGTTCTCCGTGCAGGTGTATGACGTTCTTTGAGCCCGCCATCTCGTGGAGGTTGTCAACGTTCTGTGTTATCACCACCACGTTGTAGTTCTCCTGCAACTTTGCCACAAGACGATGACCCTCGTTAGGCTTGGCTGCCACGAGTTTCTTTCGCAACATATTATAAAAGTTATTTACATACACGGGGTCGCGCTCCCATCCCTCGTGGGTGGCGACACGTTCCACGGGGTAGTTCTCCCATAGTCCGTCGGCATCACGGAAGGTGCTGAGACCACTCTCAACAGACATTCCTGCACCTGTTAAAACAACTATCTTTTTCATCGTGTTAAGTATTGATTGGTAAATATTGCACAAAAATACAAATAATTTATAATAAAACTGACATAAATAAAAGAAAAAGTGTATCTTTGCATGATTTTTAATGATAAAACATATAAAAAGATAATAAAATGACAAACGAATTAAGTTACGCTCTTGGTCTTGGCATCGGTCAGCAACTGGCGCAGATGAGCATAGATGGACTGAGCATTGATGATTTTGCCGCTGCCATCAAGGATGTGCTGGAAGGCAATGAGTTGAAAATAAAGCACGCTGATGCACAACGCATCGTGCAGACATATTTCCAGAAGCAGGAGGAGAAACTCCAGGCGGAACGTGCCGAGAAGGGCAAGGCAGCCAAGGCTGACGGCGAGAAATATCTTGCAGAGAACGCTAAAAAGGATGGCGTCATAACCACAAAGAGTGGTCTGCAGTATAAGGTGCTGACAGAAGGAACGGGTAAGAGTCCTAAGGCTACCGACCGCGTTCGCTGCCACTATGAGGGCTTCCTCATCGACGGTACCGTTTTCGACAGCAGCGTACAGCGCGGTGAACCCGCAGTGTTCGGGCTGCAACAGGTTATCGCTGGCTGGACAGAAGGTCTGCAGCTTATGAAGGAGGGTGGTAAGACTCGCTTCTTCATACCTTATATGCTCGGATATGGCGAGGGCGGCGCCGGAGCATCAATTCCTCCATACGCAGCACTTATCTTTGACGTAGAACTATTGGAAGTAATTTAAACATTTAAAATATAAAAAATAAAGATGAAAAAGATTGTTATTGTAGCCGCATTTGCGGCAGTGGTTACAGCCGGCTTCAATAGCTGCGGTAACGGAACTCCAAAAGCTGATTTAAAGAACGACATAGACACTATTAGCTATGCTGTTGGTGTTGCACAGTCGCAGGGTCTTAAGGACTACCTCGTACGTGGTCTCGGTGTCGATACAACGTACATCGACGAGTTTATCAAGGGTCTTAACGACGGCGCCAATACCGGCGACGACAAGAAAAAGGCTGCTTACTATGCTGGTATTCAAATCGGTCAGCAGATTAGCAACCAACTCGTAAAGGGTCTTAACTACGAACTCTTCGGCGACGACTCTACACAGACAATCTCTATGAAAAACCTCATGGCTGGTTTCGTTAGCGGCGTGACAGGCAAGGCTGGTATCATGACTGTAGAACAGGCACAGATGATTGCCCAGACAAAGGTTCAGGAGGTAAAGGCTAAGAACATAGAGAAGACCTACGGCGCTAACCGCAAGGCAGGCGAGGATTACATTGCCAAGTATGCCAAGAAGGCAGGTGTTAAAGCCATAGAGAAGGCTCCCGGCGACAAGGGCGGCACTATCTACTATACTGTTGTTAAGGAGGGTACTGGTGCTATCCCTGCTGATACTGCTTCTGTTGAGGTGCTCTACGAGGGTAAGACTGTTGACGGCAAGGTGTTCGACAGCACAGAAAAACACGGCGGCAAACCTGTAACTCTTAACCTCAACCAGGTTATCCCAGGATGGAAAGAGGCTATCTCTCACATGCCTGTCGGCTCTGTATGGGAAGTGGTAATACCTCAGGACAAGGCTTACGGAAATGCTGAACAGCGCGAAATAAAGCCTTTCTCAACTCTTATTTTCAAAATCGAACTTGTTGGTATTAAGAAGTAATGAAGAAGATTATCGTTTTAGCTGTCGCTGTGCTGATGGGTGCTTCACTCACTCCAGCCAGCGCAGCAAAGAAAAAGCAGAATGCTGGACAGCGCACACCAGCGCAGTTGGTAACTCATACGGACTCGCTGAGCTTCGCTGCCGGTCAGACTATGACTGAAGGTCTGAAAGGATATCTTAAACAGCAGTTCGACGTTGACGACAGCCAGCTCGCGTCCTTCATCCAGGGTTTGGAAGACGCTCTGGACAAGGGCGACAAGGACGCTGACCGCGCCTATGCCGTAGGTGCAACGATAGCCCACATGCTCAAGGCAAGGATGTTGCCTGGAATTAGCAAGGAGTTTGGCGGTAACGTTGATGAGAAACTCTTCGTAAAAGGTTTCATTGCAGGTGTGCTTAACGACACGTTGCCTATGGCTCAAAAGGACGCAGAGAAATATTACCGTGAGCAGTTAGAAGCCAAGAAGAAGGGTGAGCTCGACAAGAACATCAAGGCAGGTGAGGCATTCCTCGCCGAGAACGCCAAGAAAGAGGGCGTGAAGACTACCGAGAGCGGACTGCAGTATAAGGTACTCAAGGAGGGAACAGGCGAGATTCCTGCCGCTATCGACGAGGTAGAGGTAATCTACGAAGGGCGCCTCATCGACGGCACCGTCTTCGATGCTACTTCAAAGCATAATGGCCAGAAGACTGATAAGTTCCGTGCCGACCGTGTCATCAAGGGCTGGACAGAGGCTCTTACCATGATGCCGGTGGGCAGTAAGTGGCAGATATACATACCACAGAACCTCGCATACGGTGATCGTGCAGCAGGCGACATAATCAAACCTGGCTCTACCCTGGTCTTTGATATAGAACTTGTAGGAGTAAAGAAAAATGCTCCCATGAAGAAATAATAATGTTTGTATATGGAGAAAATAGACAATCTGGATAAGAAAATTCTGAGTATCTTATCAGAGAATGCCCGCATACCCTTCAAGGATGTGGCAGAGGAGTGCGGCGTGTCGCGCGCCGCTATCCATCAGAGAGTGCAACACCTTACCGAAGACGGTGTGATAACAGGTAGTGCCTTCAGGGTTAACCCTAAAGCGTTGGGGTACTCCACGTGTACATACGTAGGAATTACGCTGGAGAAAGGCTCTATGTACAAACAGGTGGTAGAACGCCTGATACATATTCCCGAGATTGTTGAATGCCACTTCACAACAGGTCCATACACCATGCTCGCTAAACTGTATGCTCGCGACAACGAACAACTCATGGACCTGCTTAACAACCAACTCCAGGAGATTCCTGGCGTTGCCGCTACAGAGACACTTATCTCCTTAGAACAAAGCATAAAGAGAACCATTCCTATAGAGCGATGAAAGAATACTCACTACCGTCAGATTTAGAGGATATTTATTCGCGTTATCCCGAAGCTGATAAACGTCCTGTCATAGGTATCACGGCTAATTATACTGATGGCGACGCTACACTTCGCGACCGCTACTACAAACAGGTGGTGGCAGCAGGGGGAGTGCCCGTAATAATCCCTCCCGTTGCCGACAGCGACGTCATAATAAACACTCTCGACGGTATTGACGGTTTGTTGCTCACAGGGGGTGGCGACTACAACCCGCTGTGGGCAGGCGAGCAACCCTCGCCGCTGCTTCACGGCATTAATGCTGAGCGCGACCTCCCCGAGCTGCTCATCACTCGCCTCGCCTACAACCGCCAGATACCAATGCTCGGAATATGTCGAGGCATACAGACGCTGGCGATGGCTCTCGGCGGCGAGGTGGCTCAGGATATTTCCCTTCTTGGTGTAGAGGATATAATCAAGCATTCACAGGACGGTGACCGCTCAGAGGCAACCCACGTTGTAAACATCGTACCCGGCACCACGCTCCACAAAATCTACACATCCTCCACTCTTCACTCTTCACTCTTACCCGTCAACTCCTTCCACCACCAGGCTGTACGCAATCCTGGTAAGCACTTCCGCGTCTCGGCAACATCGCCCGACGGAGTCATAGAGGCTATGGAGAGCAGCGAGGAAAAACCCATTCTCGGTGTACAATGGCACCCCGAGTGGCTTGAAAACGGACTGCCGCTGTTCCGGTGGCTCGTCAGTGAGGCTGCACTCTTCAGCAAGGCTAAGGAACTTCACTCAAAGATTATCACCCTCGACACCCATTGTGACACACCTATGCTCTTCCCACAGAACATTCGTTTTGACTGTCGCGACCCACGCATACTCGTTGACCTGCACAAGATGACTGACGGACGTCAGCAGGCTGTCACTATGGCGGCATACCTGCCACAAACTCTCGAAGAAAACCCCAAGGAGTATGCCGACAATATCTTCAACAAGATTGAAGAGATTCTTGCCCAGAACAGCCGTTATATTGCCCAGGCACGTACCCCAGAGGACATAGAGGCAAACCGCAAGGCAGGCAAGAAGTCCATACTCTTTGCCATAGAGAACGGTCTGGCGCTGAACCACGACATCCGCAACGTGGAACACTTCGCACGTCGCGGCGTAACCTATATCACCCTTTGTCATAACGGCGATAACGACCTCTGCGACGCTGCCTCACGCACCAAGAATACCCACGGGGGAGTAAGCCAATTCGGTGCGGAGGTTATCAAGGAAATGAACCGCCTCGGCATCCTCGTGGACCTCAGTCACGGAGGCGAGAAGAGCTTCTACGACGCCCTGGAAATAAGCAAGACCCCTATAGTGTGCAGCCACAGCAGCTGCAGGGCTCTCTGTGACCACCAGCGCAACCTCACCGACGACCAAATGCGTGCCCTTGCACGCAAAGGGGGCGTTGCCCACATTACGCTATATCCGGGTTTCCTGCGTAAGGATGGCGAAGCAACAATCCTGGACGCCCTGGAGCACCTTAAACATGCTATCAGCATCATGGGAATAGAACACGTAGGACTCGGCACCGACTTCGACGGCGACGGAGGAGTACCAGGACTCGCCGACAGCTCAGAACTCATAAACTTCACCCGTCACCTCCTGCGACGCAGTTATTCCGACGAAGAAATAACTATGATATGGGGCGGCAACTGGCTGCGTCTTATGCGTGAAGTGCAGAACGTGTAACGTGAGAATATATAGACCTTTCCTTATCACCGTCACCATAACGCTTCTGGCTACTGTATCCTCGTGCCATCGCTATGAATACTCTCCACAACTTGTGGAGGCAGACAGTCTGTGCGAAGTAAAGCCCGACAGTGCTGTGAAGGTGTTGCGTTTTATGGCTAAGGACACTGCTGTTATGGACGACGACAACCTATACTACTACTATCTGCTCACCCTCAAGGCAGCCGACAAGTCGTTCGTTACCCATACCTCCGACACCTTGGCTCGCCGCATCGTTGCCCATTACGAGGATGGTGGCGACGAGCGTCTTCTCCCTGAGGTCTATTATTATGCTGGTAGAGTATATCGTGACTTGAGCGATGCACCACAGGCGCTTGGCTACCTCCAGAAAGCCCTTGACCTTATGGAGAACGACACCACAAACATTAAACTGAAATCTGTTATCTACAGCCAAATGGGATATACTGCTTTTCTATGTAATCTTTATGAAAGGGCCCTTTATTTTCATAGTAAGAATTATGAACTTGGCAAGCACCAGAAAGATACAGTCAGTATGGTATATGGACTGATGGACATTGGTAATTGCTATGAGATGATGCACAAATTAGATAGTGCGAAAATTGCATATAATAAGGCTTGGCACATAGCTTTACAAGCTGGAGACAATGAACTTGAAACAACAATAATTACGCAGATAGCAGCTTTCTGTCATACGAACAATGATATTCAAGAAGGATTGAAGTTCATAAGAAAAGCTATAGCTTTTGATGATAAATATAATCGAAGTGCAAATTATTGCACCGCAGGTTTACTTTATGCTGCATTAAACCAAGATGATTCTGCATATTATTATTTTAGAAAAAATATACAAACAGGTAATATTTATGCTAAACAAACTGCATATAAATGGTTTACGGATTATTATAATAGAAAACAAATCACGGACTCAACAGCAAAATACGCTAATCTCTTCAAGAACATAACAGATTCAATTTTTAAGATTACATCCATAGAGGCAGTTGAGAAAATGAACTCCCTCTATAACTACCAGATTAGAGAGAAACAAAATACTCAGTTAAAAGCCAAACTAGAAGCGAAGCAACGAACAATTTTCCTACTCTTAATATTTTTGTCTGTTATCATTATTTCTATTGTATATGTAATAATGTACGTAAGGCAAAAGAGGACATCGTATAAATACAAGTTAGAAAAATATGAGGCATTATTGAGACAATATGAATCCTTGCCGCAACGGGAAAGAACTATTAAGGACACAAAACTTGCTAAGACGCAGATTGTTTCACGAATTAATTCTATATTAAATGCTCCGGAAAGAACAGAAAAATTAACAGAATACGAATGGAATACTCTTTCTGAGGCTGTAAATAATAGTTATCAAGGTTTTGATGAAAAGCTTAAAGATTTATGTAAAATGTCTCTTCTGGAGTACCGAGTTTGTTTACTTTTAAAAGCTGGTATTACGCAAGTAGATATATCCTATTTACTTATAAAGAGTGAGTCGGCTATATCGTCAATTAGAAGAAGATTATACGAAAGAGCATTTGGAAATGTAAAAAATGCCAAGGACTGGGATAGGTTTATTGCTTCGCTATAACCGTAATAATCAACACTTTATAAATTGAACACTTTTTTGAACACTTCATTTTAGATAACTTTGTTTTTGTTCGTATTACTTTTGCAGAGCAATTTAACAAATACTAAAATGAAAACAAAATTAATTATGGCTTATTTATGTACGATGCTAAGCATTAGTGCATTTGGTCAACAATCACAAGTAGAACTTGTTGACAGAAATATTGGGACTATAGGTAGAGATCACCGTAACGACATCCCTGTAGTTACTTACAATGATAGTACTATATCTATAACATCAGATAGTACAATCATAAACTCTCATGTGGTAATAAGGAATATGTTTGGAGGAGTTTTGTACCAGGCTACTACTGACCTTGGACAAAACCAAACAGTTATTTCCTTATCCGAACAAGATAATAAAACAAAACATTCTATCGAATTGTATTGTGATGATAAATATCTTCAAGGTTTTTTTGAGAATGAATAATTTAAATCCATTTTATTATGAAAACTAATTTATTATTTATTATAGCTATATTATTTGCATGTAACATTTTTGGTCAGAATTATAGAGATGTTTCTTATGATGAGGCTATATCGTATGTTGAAAGACTAAGAGCTCATGATGGTGTTGATATTTATTCTGTTGAGTTCAAGTTAGAACCAAGTAACAATTTTTGGTATGTCTTTGTAGATGAGCAACCCTGGAAAGGGTGGGAACATGATTGTACTCTTTACGCTGTTTCGAAAAGAAAACTTTTGAACTCTCTACCAACTTATACCACAGTAGGATTAAAGTTGCCACCACAAGACGCGGTATTAAAAGCATATTCCATAAACAGTCAAACTTCACCCAACCCTAATCTGAAAATAATTGTTCCTCAGGATACGCTTTCTAACTATATAAACGAAGAAGCACAAAACACATATGCTGTGATTCTTAGTGGAGGAGTTAATCCCATATCAAATTATGAAAGATACTGGAATGATTGTTCTTTTATTTATCAGACCTTAGTTAACAAATATCAAGTTCCTAAAAACCATGTAAAAGTTATAATGGCTGATGGCACAAATACAGGGGCTGACATGCGAAAAGAAGATGGTAGTGGATATATTTCTTCACCACTTGACTTAGACTTTGACGGACAACCGGATATTCAATATGCGGCAACATTAGAAAATGTAACAAGTGTATTAGATGGATTTGCAAATACGCTTACTGACAATGACCATTTGTTTATTTATGTAATAGATCATGGTGGACGAGAACCCTCTTTGTCTCATCCAAGTTCATATATATGTTTGTGGGGTACTCAGCGCCTATACGATACCACTTTAGCAACAAAACTCAATAATATAAATGCTGGCTCTATAAATGTTGTGCTGGGACAATGTAATTCGGGAGGTTTTGTTAATCATTTGTCAGGGAATGGGCGTGTGATTGCGACAGCTTGCGGAGCGAATGAATATTCATGGGCTTGCAGCAACATTCCATACGATGAATTTGTGTATCATTGGACTTGTGCAGTTAGCGGGCAAGACAAAGACGGCAATCCCATAGATGCCGACTCTGATAATAACGACAAAGTAACCATGCAAGAAGCATTTACATATGCACAAGCTAATGATACAAAATCAGAGACTCCAATGTATAACTCCTCTCCAGAGTCTGTTGGTGAAGATTTGGCATTCAATTATATACCTGAGGGAGTGGATTTGTATATAAGAGATAACGTAGCAGATACTGGAAAAGAACCCAATACTAGTTTAGGCTACAAATGGAATAGCCCTGACATATACATAAGAAATCAAAATGATGGTTTGATTAATCCGCGCCATCAGCAACCAATAGCAGATAGCCAATATAAAGTTCTGTATGTATATACTAATATAACTAATAGAGGAAGCCGAGATTATAATGGTTCAGGAAAATATTTGTATCTATACTGGGCAGAGCCTATGACACTAATTAATCCAAAGGTTTTCAGAGGAGAAATGACTTTATATACAGGTGGAACGGGTGATAGATTTGCACACGATTTGATAAATTTTACTATACCTGCTGGTGAAACAAGAACATTCACAAAAGCCGTCGTTGTTCCAGACAGGTTATATCAAGCGGCCCAATCAAATCCATTTAAAAAAATAAATTTTTCTGTCTTAGCAGCAGTACAAAACAGTGAAATAGATCCACTGCATGACAGTCTTGATAGTACAGAATATTATATTAACCAAATTGTAAAGAACAAAAAAATAGCAATAAAAAACATCTCATATCTTAATATATCCCCATTGAGACCAGATACAGCTTCTGTATATGTACATTCTGGATTTGACTATGAAAGATCTTATCGGCTGGAAATTCGACAAGATAGTATAACTCCGGCATTACATTTTTCAAATTTAATCCTAGGGATAGGTAATAGTCATTATGGAACTTCAGTTAATAATGGTACTTCAGCTAAATTTTTCCCAAGATATCCTAATGAACTTTTGGAGTTTCCTATATCTCAAGATAGTTGTTCCATTAATAATATACCCATATACATAAATCAGAATAACAGCATTAAACTATACTGTAACTACAAAAATGTAAGCCCTATAGAACAGGTTGATACATGCCAGTTTGATCTTATTCTTCGCGACGATGAAACAGGCGAGATAGTTGGTGGACAAAAGTGCGTAGTAATTATTGACCATGATGAAATAAGATCGTCAAGTAATGAAGATATCCGTTTTATACGGTCGGTAGCTTTAAATGAAAATAGTTCTGAGATGACAGTGTTGTTAAATGAAGCAATAGACAAAGACGCTATTATAAAAGTCTCATATGGAAATGATACATCACTTCATTCCGAAGAACAAACCATTCAAGCTAATACGAATAGTTTAACTTTTAATATCGCCCAATCTTATCAAGGGATGATTATCGTTAGCCTGTTACAAAACGGAGAAATTATTGATACAAAAAAACTGATAAAGCAATAAAAGTGTTAAATTAATTGCAGAATAATTCAATATGAATTAAATTTGCACTAATATAAAAAATAGTAAACAAAGAAATGAAAAGACATTTGTTATTACTTGTTTCTCTGCTTACTTCTATATGTGGTATAGCAGAAGTTAATGAAGGGTCATCTTCCTTAGTTGCTTATGAGAACATTAAGGCAAAGAATGTTGTATTCGAGGGCAACAGGATAGTTGAATGTTACCAACGGATACGCCTCACAGTCGTCAATGAGGGAACGGAAGAGTTCAATGATCGTATCAGACTTGTTGACAATATCCTTGAATCACAAACCACCTTTTATATCGGTGAGCAAATTTTTAATAATGGTGATGGTGACATATCATTGCAACCGGGAGAGTCAAAAGATGTTTATATTGATTTTAAACTTAGTTTCTATCCCACAAAGAATCGTATTTACATGGTTGCCGGCAAACCGTTTAATGAAACGGATGCTCCAAACCTGATTCCAGATGGCAAGCGCTCATTACTGATGGACTCGTGTGATGTGGAAATGACCGACTGGATTCCGAGAAATATTGATGCAGAGATAACAATAGACAACTCTCTGGACAGGAATGGCGTTATGACAACAAACGTAAACTATGTGGCAGGAGGAGTAAAGCTGATAAACAACGACGACACTCCAATGTTTCAGAAGTGGTTCTACCTGACTCTTACAAAGTGTCCTGACGGAGACGTGGTAAAACCGAAGAACGAACTTGCTGTTCAGGTAATCGCCAAGGAATTACTCGCGAACCAAACCGTTGAGACTCCATTCGCCTTCGACGAGACAGCACTTGAGGATGGGCAACGCTATGCGCTCTCAGTAAAATATAGTACTCCAGACGGTCGTGCCGATACCACTCCCTTATTCTTTACTTATGAAAATCCTACCGGCATTAAAGATATAGAGCGTACCTCTGCAACTCCCATCCTCTACGACCTCAGCGGCAGACGCCTGACCAGGGAGCCGGAGCGGGGAGTGTATATTAAGGATGGACGCAAAGTGGTGATTAAGTGAGCTTACACAGCGGGGCGGTTACGCTGTGTACTAACCATCTCCTTGGTTATAGTATGGTACAGGTTTGCTATGACCAAATGATAGGTTTAGCGAGGAATTCATCAAAAGCTTCTAATCCGAATGCCAAAAAACAACATCCGGAATATAAGAGTATATTGTCAGAAACCTCACGGGATAAATGGGGAAAGATAACAGCTTTATTGTATTAATGTTATTGAAGACATGCGAGATTTTGCAGCTATAGATTTTGAAACGGCTAACAATGAGCGCAGCTCAGTTTGTTCTGTTGGTATCGTCATTGTGCGAAATGGTGAGATTGTAGATACGTTCTATTCTCTCATCCAACCAGAGCCGAACTATTATAACTATTGGTGTTCACAGGTTCATGGCCTGTGCTGCGATGATACTGATACAGCTCCAGTTTTTCCCGAAGTCTGGAAACAAATAGAGCCGCTGATTGAAGGACTACCGCTTGTGGCACACAACAAGCCTTTTGATGAAGGGTGTCTAAAAGCTGTTTTCCGTGTTTATCAGATGGACTATCCTGACTATGAGTTCTACGACACGCTTGCTGCTTCCCGCCGAGCCTTCCGCTATCTTGAGAACCACCAACTCCAGACTGTTGCAGCCGAATGTGGTTACTGCTTAGAGAACCATCATAATGCCCTTGCCGACGCAGAAGCATGTGCTTGGATAGCAAGAGAAATTTTGTAATATTTGTACACCAATGAAGACTCTAAAAGAAATATACGAAAAATACTGGGATAGCTATGTGACAAATATCAGAAAAAAATCAAACGAGTTCTTTAATGATTTACCTAACACTCTAATCCGACCTATAAGTAGCCTACTTTCACTGCAAAAGTAGGCTACTTACACACTAAAAGTAGCCTACTTACACATCGC
>ODAJ012028988.1_pt1 | contig 26361 bp, 48 predicted proteins | sample 1539241 | NCBI WGS metagenome assembly ODAJ01 (sample SAMN02144231, study PRJEB22623) | gut metagenome | biome: sheep rumen | host: Ovis aries | place: New Zealand
CGTTTGGTGTGAATGTCATCGGCATGTGTACCTGTTTCTCCATCTTTCTTATGTCTAACTCTTTTTTTCTTCTTCTTGTTCAACATTCCTTCCTCTATGTTCTCAATCAGTTTGTCCTCATCCTTTAATTCCCAGTCGAAGTCAACATCGAGTGTATATTTCATTTCCTTGATGACCTCTTCTACTGTCTGGTCTGGTGGGAGTTTCCTTGTATAGAACTCAGTTATGATGAATGTATGTTTGTTAAAGTCGTAGAACCCCTTCGCCATTGTATCACCGCCATGTTTATATAGGCAGTATATTCTGTCTCCGTCTTCTGAGGTTGCTACGGTATAGATTTTATTACCCATTTATACGATACTATCTTTTTGCAAAGATATATAAAAAAACTGAGACTAACAAGTAATCTCAGTTATTTTTAACATTATTTAAACCCGTAGTATGCAGGTGCTGGGTCAATGGTATGTGCAAGGTATTCATTGCCTATGAATGGCACACACTGTTCATATGACGAGCCATATGGATTCTCTCCTACCACGCAGAAGGGTACTGTTTCACATTCCTTCCTGTAGAGGGAGAAGAATGCAGGATGCCAGGGGCAATGAGGGTGTCTCACCAGTACCTTCTCAAAGGTCTTGAGTGTGGAGAAGTCAAACGTAGCCTTTGGTTGTTCCGCTTTCTCCTCTTTCTTCTCTTCCTGTTTATGAATTGTGAAAGTATCCACAAAGTCATACTTGTTGAAGCTGAGTTCACCGAAAGCACCAGTGCCCACATAGAGAACGTCGTTCTTTATGTTTGTTATGGTGTAGATGCTACCAACTTGAAGCAACCAAGGAGCGAAAACTCTATTGCAGACAACCAGGTCACCTACCTTGAAACCATGAAGGCCTTCCCACTCCTCAACATCATCATATTTCCAGTGCCCGCTCTCCTTGAGGCGCAGGTACATTGAGTTCATATGGTTCTTGGCATACTTGTTGATGAAGTCAATCTTCTGGTCATACCATGACTTAGCCTTTGTGTCACCACGGTCATAGCCATAAGTTTCCATCAGATTTTCAATGAAACAATCAGAATTAGCCATAGCATGCTTTACTCTCATAAGCTTGCTTGGCAGGTCTTGGTATGTGACCTGGAGGCGACCATGATGACTACCGAAGCTGAATGAACTGTCATTGTCTGACTCGACAATAAACTCAATTCCTGTCTTCGGATTTGTTACCAGGCTAATCACAGGTTTGCCGCAACATTCCTCTTCAACTGGTTTTCTGTCCCAGCAGATGATTCTTGCAGGCCAGTTCTCACCCTCTGTTGTTCTGAACGTGACGGTGTAGCTACCGCTGACAATTTTGTCACGATAACTGATGTTGAATTCTACTGTCTTCATATCAATCGAGTTTTACTTCTAACTTCTTGATAGCCTCCTCACCCACTTGCTTGAGTGATTCAATCTCCTTGTTCAGCTTGTTCTGGAAATCAGCGGCATCTACAACCTTAGCCTTGTCGATAGACCTCTTTCTTTCCAGTACTGTGATGTCATGCCTTGTCTTGGCATCCTCGTAGAGTGTATACCACGTGCCATCGTAGTCAGTGAAGACGAACGCCCTAGCAGCCTCTATTTTAATGCTAAGAGTGTGATACGAGTCACGCAGGTGAATGTTAATCTCATCTACGTCATTTCTCCTGTAGTGGAAATTATAGTCCACATAGGAGATAATGTAGCATCCAAAGCTCTCGCCGTTGAGACACCACACGCAGTCACCCTTCTCCAACTGGTTGAACATAAGGTGCTGATTCTTCTTTGCCTTGCTCTTGATGTGAGACTCTATGATACACCATAGAGGTAAACCTACTACTGTTGCAACCAATAGCAATATTAGAAAACACATAATTACATCTTCTGGTTTCATCTTATTTTCTCTTTTTATAGTTAGACGATTTCATTGTTGCGCTATACTCGAACCTATCATACCCACGCTGCTGCTTCGGCTGCATCAGCACGGTCATTTTCAGTGTCTACAGCGTCCTTAATAGCACGTTGAATTTCTTCATCGTTCTTTATCAGTTCTAATAACTCTTCTCTTGTCATAGTTTTATTTGTATTTATTAATCTGTGTGCAAAGTTAGGTAAAAAAACTGGAATATCCAAGGATTTTAACATTTATTATATTCTTTCCACCCTCTTGGTTTCCTCGTCATATCTGAACCCTCTCTTATCCATTTCCTCAAATAGCTTTCTCGTTTCATAGTTTGTAGCGTATCTGAATCGTTGGACATTATAGAAAGTTCCTATGCCACGAGAGGGTGCTGGCGGTATTGCACAATACGGTTCAAAACCATTACGGCGTATATGTATGACAGCCTTATACACGATTATGTCACGCAAATCGCCTTCCGTGCAGAGACTATCAAATATGAAAATCCAATCGTCTCTCATCCACAGTATATCACCCTCTTTCAAGTCTTCCTTCTTCATTAGCATTATATCTTACAATTTTCGTTTCCTCATTATAGCTATACTTTTCCTTCTTGAGCTTATCCATGAACATTTTCCTCTCATAGTTGGTGGCGTATCTCAATTCGGTGTATTTGTCTTCGTAGTATCCTATACCACGTTTTGGGAAAGGTGGTACAGTAACATAGGCATCATCAAGGTTAAACAATGCCTTATAGAGGAATGCATGGGCATCCCTATTGATGAGTCCTGGCTCGAAGTGGTCGAAGATGAAGAGCCAATGTCCCTTCACCAGGAAATCACCATCCTTTAATTCGTTTACTGTCATACTATGTTCAATACTCCTCCTGTCATATCATCTATCGTAATTCCTGGTACTAATGGGGTGAACGCTTTAGCATCCTCGTCCCACGCAAGACCTTTCCCTGCCAGGGCATTGTAGAACTCCTTTTTCTCCTGGTTGGTGGCAAACCTTACCTGCTGGTTGTTGCCAGACTCGACATATCCAATTCCAGGGGATGTCATCACTTCTATCCAGAATGGGAGGTTCATATCCCACAGGGCGTGATATACTATTGGGTGGTAGCCTTCATGATAGTCGTCACCGCCAATCCTAGCAAATATTAATATCCACTGCCTTATACGTAAAATATCACCTTCCTTGAAGGTGTCGTTGAATTCTTCTACTGTCATATGCTGCTATTTATATGTAGTTCATATTTTCTTGTGTATATAACCGTATCTCTTACTGTATGTTATATTCAATGACCTGTCCGTTGAACTGGTTGAGCATTTCATCCAGCACCATGAACTTCCTAAGCGGCTCTCTCTTCTCCTCGGCTGTAGTAGCCTCGGTATTAGCGGCGTAATACCTAAGCTGTCTCTCTCTGAGGGCTTCGTCCATTTCCTTGACCTGTTCCTCAGTCAGCTCGAATGTAAATTTATAAGTTTTATCCATATTATTTTTCTTTAGGTATTGCCAGAACCAATCCTTCTGATACAATCTCTCCATCTTTGTTCTCGTAGTACACACTACCAACTGGAATAAAGCCAGTAACTAGGATGTGCCGTCTTTCGTTATACGGGCAAAGACAGAACCCTCTTGACTTCCCAAAAAACACATTCTTGAAGAAGTTTCCTATGGACGAGAAAAGGGGAGGGAACACACAGATGTATGCTTCCCCGTCGTAATGTATTTTTTTCGTTATACACTTGTTTGAATAACAGTGCAAACCGTTAGACAACGATATTTTGGTATTGTCGCCCCACAGTATGTGCGGATACAAATCTTCCCTATACTGTTTCCCACTCACATATCTAAACCCCTGGTATGGGGATGTGTGGTCTTTATTCAACAGTTTTTTCACAGGTATGTTCCTCTTGGCGACCTTCCTGTTCTTAGCTTTTCCTTCCCAGCACATAGTTACTTCAGTTCAAAATCCAACATACCATCTATTACAGCACGGACAGCACGGACATCCCTGTAGTCCTCGTCGGGATAGTCCTTGATACTAAGTTCATGAACGAGGCTTCTGGTGAGTTTCCTCACCTCATTGATATACCAGCCAAGGATTTTGTCTTTCTCTTCCTTGATGCGGTCATCATGCTCCTGCTGAGTCTCTTGCTCCCACTGATAGATGCGGCATCTGTGCTCGTAGCCTCCACCGTTGCCATAATAGTCCTCCTCAACCTTCTCAGTCTCAATCTCCATGAAGGTATCGTGTGTGGAAAGCTCTGAGTGTTCTTTCATGAACTCCATAAACAACTTTGCTGCCTCATCCTCTGGATGTATGGTGACAAGCAGTTTGGAAAACAATATGTTCTTCCTCTTTTTATAACTTCTATCTATTGCCATAGTAAATACAATTTTTTTTGCAAAGATACAAAAAAAAATTGGAATAACCAAATGTTACTCCAATTATTTAATATTTTTTATAAGTTTCTCAATCTCTTCTCTCAGTATGCTGGTGATGGTATTTCTACTTTCTACCTTTACTGTTTGACTCTCAGCCATTTCTCTAGCAGACGGTATCTTTACCAGCCACCCATTAGCTATTGCATTTTCTTTGCCGCTGATTCCAGACCAATTTTTATTCGCCCCTGGAGGTGTTATATACCCACCTCCATATACATTGAAGAGATAGCCATTGCCTCCAACAGCGTTTTTCTCATCATGATAGAAATCCTGTGTATATGGATTATACAGTAAGACTGCCTTATAGAAATCGCCATATGTTATTTCTCCTTTATATGGACCTTCTTCTATTTTATACCACCTTGATTGTGATATTTCATAATATCCAGTTACTGAATCACGTTGAAGTGCTACACGATATTTTGTGGTTACTGGTTGACCGTTAAGTGTTATGAATTTATTAGCTTTTATATCTCCGTAGTATGCGACTTCTTCGTCTATTGGTCTGAAACCTATAACGTCATCCTTTCTTTCAAAGTCAAGGAATACCGTTTTGCCTTTTATTGAGAATATGCTTCCATCGTCAGCATTTTTAAACATCATTGGGCATATTGGAGCGCCGAAACGGTTCATCTTTTCACACCCTTTTTTGATGAACATCACATAGTTTGTATTTGGAAGTAAATCACTTGTTCTTGTCTGTATTTGGACAAAATCTTCTGGTATTCCTCTATTATCAATGAATGAATCAGTTCGTGTGTTAAAGAAATATTCCTCTCCAGATGCTGAATCATATACAAGATGCAATATATTTCCATCTATTGACATATATGGCATTTGGATGCGTCCACGGTAATCAGAATTACTTGTTTGGTTGGTATTGTTTACCGTAATGGTTTCAAACCAAGGGCTCCCGTTTCTTGCTTTAACTGGCTTCAACGTCTCAAGGTTAATCAGTCCAAGCTGGTTTCCGCTCATTGCAACAACGCCATATTTATATCCTTCTGTATCATAGCTAGAAGTGAACTGGCTGCTGCCATACTTGAAGTTTATGATGCCTCCCAGGTCAACAAACTGTCGTCTCATTCTGTCATATATTAGGAATGAATCGTCTGCCTTTCTGAATGCTATATACTTATCGGACATGTTATACCTGTAGTAGGACATATTATGACCTCCCCCAATAGCTGTGGAACTGACGAGGAATTTGTCAAACATTATTTTCTTCCTGTCCATGAAGGTGACGAACGACTCTTCATCGTTAACTGAAACCTCAACCCAGTATAATCCCTTTGGATTGGGTTTATTTCCCTCATACCCGTCTACTGGCAATAGCCTTAGGTATTGTATGCTGAATGGGTCAGCTCCTCCGTTAATCATCATCTGTGCATATTTGAGCTGTCTCATGGCATTGAGTCTATCAGCTCTCATGGCGGTTCTGTCTTTTGCTTTAACTTTGGAAGACTCCATGTTTGTTTTCCATTGTTCAAATGCTCTCTCAAGGACAGATGAATCACAACCTATTACTTGTAGGAATTCCTCGGTGGTATATGCATGGTCAGCCTCTGTGCCACTAGTTCCATCGTGATACGACCCGTGATTCCACCTTGAGGTGATGTACACTGGTTTTGCAGATGAATTGCTTTGCAGTACACATATCAATGAATTACCATATGCATCATGAGGCTTCCTCTTTGTAAATCCAGGTCCTACTTTTCTAGGTATGCCCTCATAACCGTTTTGTTTGAATACAACATAGTGTATTTTCAGCCTTCTTATATATCCGTCATAGTGTTGTTTACCGTAGGTTATACACCATGCCCCAGGTTCTGTAGCCCTATTATATTTCTTTGCGTCTTCGTAACTGTACAGTATCTCATAAGTGTAGTTTTTACCAGCACTATAGTCTTGGCTGACTTGTGGAACTTCTGCCTGCACCTCTGGCTGTACATCGAGACCAAGTGCCTTATTTATCTTTGAGTTATACTTCTTAAAGAGCTGCTGTATGGTAAGTTTTCCGAAGTCCTCTGGTTGTTCCCATTTTGTTCCCACGCTGTCAACATAGGCATTCCTAAGTATCTCAACTAAGGCATCAAGTCTTTGGCACACCTGTGGGTTAAATCTGTCTTTTACACGTGGGTATAGTATATTAAGCTGTTTGTTAGTTGTGAGGTCTCCATTGAAGTAATACCTTGCAACACCCACGAGATAGAAGTTAGACTCAAGTGACAGGTTATGCATACCTGCCTCGTTCACAAACTTGGCAAGCAGTGCCTGTTTAAGCTGGCTTATGGTAATGTTCATACCACGCTTTTGGAAGTATGGTAGGAACATTTCAAGTGCTCTGTCTCTAGCACCCTCGTTTAACAATATATTACTAAAAGTTTCCATTGATAAAAATATAATAATATCTTATATAAATATCAATGGAAACCCGTTTATAGCTTTATTTCTCTTACCAATCTGATAATATTGGAGACTACTTCTCCTTGCCCGTTAACCCAGTATTCAGAACCAGCAGGAATTACACACTCCATAATCACAATCTCAACAGGTGTCCATCGTCCATCTATGAGTAATTCACAATTCCTCCTGTAGCGGCACATAGGATGGTGATGCAAATCCTCAAAGTTTCCGAAGTTGCTATTGACGACTAGTTCAAGGTGAGACAGTGAATAACCGTATGTGCAATATTGTGGTGAATATGAATGGTATCCTTTAGTAATCTTCACGGCATCATAAGAGACTCCCTCACACCTCTGTGGATAAAGGTCAAAGTTGCTAATATAGTCCTTACCAATGGCATACCTGCTGCACATATAAGGTGATATGTAGGTCTCCCTATATCCTGTGTCATAGCAATGCCAGCCCTTCTCCCTCCTGTACATCACCTTGAAAACTTTCACATCTTCCTTGGCTATACGTTTATCTGTTATATGTCCTTGCCAGCACATACACTAATCTTCATTGAATAATTTGAAACTAACTAGAAACGCTGCTATTATGACTACCCAATAGACAATATGGAACAACTGCTGGTCAGTCCCACCCGTAGTCATCCCAATCATCTTCGTGATAGTAATCATCTTCGTCATAGTAATCACCATCATCATAGTAATAGTCATCATCTTCCTCGTCCCAATTGTTCTCGTACAACTCATCGTCGTACCAATCATCGTAAATCATAGTCCTAACGTTTTATAAATTTTGTTCTTTACAGTACCATCCCATGACTTATCATAGGCTATTGCCTCATTCATGTGGATGTATATGTTATCAGCACTAATAGGTATTTCCTCATCACCAGACTCCCACAGCTTTTCACAGCAGTAGTATGGCGGTCTGATGCTAGTCACCCTGTAGTGAGAGTGTGGCATTGTCATCAGTATCCTGGTGATATGACTATCGTTTGGGAAGTTCTCGTTTTTCTCATGCTCTCTCCTGTAGCTTGAGTAATATGCCTCCTTGGTCTTATCGATAGAGCCATCGAAGGATATATCATCACCTACGTTGAAAGACATGAATTTTCCCAAGCTGGAATCAATCTCTTTCATATGTTTATGTATAAATGGGTTGCCAGACAGGGATTACGGCTCTACTTTTCGGTCTTTTGGTTATACCGTTGCTGCTAGTACAGTGATTACGGTGCTTACTTTTCGATTTTCGGTTCTACCGTTACTGTCTGACAACCCTTGTTCGTTACTCCTCAGTTGCCTCTGGGGTTTCTGGAGCATCCGTAGGCTCAGCTACCTCTTCATCAGCAGCCTCCTCCAGGTCTTCCTCGGTCAGCTCTTCCTCTTCCTGCTCAGCAGCCTCCAGAGCCTTCTTACGGGCTTTTTCAGCCTCTCTACGGGGCTTGATGATGGTCTCCTGGATAATCTTACTCTCCTCCTCATTCGCCTCCTTGGTGGACTTTAATTTAACGCAATACTTCTTGCCCTCCACACCAGAGACACAGCACTCTTGACTATTGTCATAGCCGTGCTCATAGATACCAAGGAGTTTCTCACCGTTCAGTCTCACCGTGCTCACGAGAGCACCCTTCTTAAACTTTTCTACTTTTGCCATAGTTGTGTTGTTATTGTTGTTATTGTATAAACTCAAAACATGCAGGATGAACTTGAGGCTGTCCTTGGCATACTTGATGACACCGAAAGCCTTTGCCTCGAATGCACGTGACACCAGGACTTCCTTTATCTCGCCAGTTCCCTCGTCCATATACTCCATGACAATGTGCTTGTCAACGAGCAGACCTGTGCGTATGGTCATGCTGTGGAGTCTCATCTGGACACGCATACACTGTCCTACTTTTACGTGGTCGAAGATGGGAACACCTACTGTGATGCATCCACCGTTACCCTCGATAATGGCTATGACACCATCGAAAATGGCGTACCATTCATTACTCAGTTCTGTCAGTTTATCGAAATCTATGTTCATATCTGTCTCTAATTTGCTGCAAAGATACATAAAAAAATCGAGACTACCAAATATAATCTCGATTTTTAACCATTTTTATGAATTACCGTCCCTTTATGATTGGTCTGGTGATGGGGTCTTGCTTCTTGCCAGCCCCATGCTTCTTCTCATACCACTTAAATACCTTGTGCATCGTCTGACACACGGTAATGACAGTGCCTCCTACGGCTATCGCCGTGTTAGCATACTTGAGAGTTTTTAGTATATCCATTTATCAATTCGTATATAGTTTTTTCAAGTGCAGTACCGAAAATATAGTCACACCAGGGAATGTAGGCTTTGGAATACTCATAATTGCAGCGACCAAGGAAATCCTCAGCACAAGTAGGGCGTTCCCATGCATTGTTCTTCATATCAGAGTCCTTGCTGAGTTTTAGGACGTATCCACACCATAGCCTGTGTGCCTTCATCCATCTGACGAAGACAACCCTTATAACTGCTATTGTCCATGAGTCACTAGCAAACTTTCTGTTTTCTATTTTCTCTGTGGACTCTACTAATTTCCTCAAGTCTTTTTCTGAAATCTTCCACTCCATTTACCTCTTCCCCGTTAAATTCTATCTTTATTACTATGTTCTCACCCTCCAGTTTAAGTGTCTCAACAGTTATTTCAATGGTATACCATTTGTAGCTAATAAAGGTTCGCCTTATCCTGTTCTTGCTTACCCTCTTAGCTGTGAAGCCACTGTAGGCGTTGTCTTCCAACGTCTTCAGTATGTCTGTATACTTTATGAATCCTGTTGTATCCATTTATTTTTTAGGTGTTATATCCTCTACCATGAGTGTTACAGCAATCTGTCTGTCAATGATGGAGTTACCCTTTGCATCAATTCCAAAACTGCCTATGATTGCCGATACGTGGTTCTTCAACCCTGCTGGAGTTCCTTCTATGTAAAGCTTTGATAGAACCTTCCTTGGCTCGGTCTCAGCAACCTTTGCCAGTTCGTTGTTCTTCTCAATCATTGCCTTGATTTCAGCCATGCGCTTCAGCACGGTCTCATTATCGACAGCCTCTTTCTTTCCCTTTACTGGTTTCTCCATTTCAGATTCCACCAATTGCTCTTCTATTCCCATTTCCATAGTCGTAAGTATTTGAAACCCAAGCCGTTAGGACATCCTAGCGGCAAGGGCTGATTTAACGATGTTACCATTGATGTTAGGGAACTTAGCCTTAGCACCCTTCATAAGGACACCCATGTCCTTCTGCTGGAGCTTGTAGTCAGCACCCTTCTCAGCGATGAGTTGGTCGATGAGGGTGTTCACGTAGTCGGTCATTTCCTCCTCCGTTGGCTGTGCAGGTGTGAACTCCTCGATGATGGTAAGCTCTCCCTTCTCCTGGCGGAGCATTCTCTCATTTCCAGCAGCCTCGTAGCCCTTGATGTTCTCCTTGTGGTCTTCTGCCATCTTGAGGAGAATCTTCACCTCCTCATCCTCGGACATCTTATACTCCAGGTTAGTGTGGTGGTTCTTCTCGTTGGCTCTGATAAGCTCTGACTTAACGAGCTTGAGTGCTCCAGCACGCCTGTCAAGCAGTGCTATAGCCAACTCCTTGTCGAAACCCTCTGGGCTAGCCTCCTTGCCGTTGTGGATAGCTGCCTTTTTGCTCATTGTCTCTGTGATGCCACCCTCTATCTTCTTGAGGATTGACTTCTCGTACTCTACTGTGTTCGTATTCATAACTTATAATGTTTCTTTAAATGACCATACAAATCCCTTGTGCATATCACATTTACCACTGCAACACCTTGATACTGAGGACGGTGAGAACCCACCGTCAGATGTTGACATAATGCTTTCCCATGTATTCACGAGGTTTCCTTCTGAATCATATTGATAAACTTTTTTCTTCTCTCTTCCACCCTTTATCCTTGGGTAGAGTTCCTGGCTTCTCTTATAGTGCTCTATCGTAAGAGGCTTGTTGAGATTTTCCTTATGGGTCATAACGCACAGGTTATCCAGTGCATTGTTCTCCTTGTTGGTGTCCTTGTGGCACACCATTAATCCCTGTGGTATCTCACCCTTGAAAGCAATCCACACCAAATGGTGTACATACATGTGCTTGCTCTTTACTGTATCGTTAGAGAGTGACACATGCATATACCCATTGGCGAGTTTTCCTGGCTTAAGGAGCTTACCGAACTTGTTGATTATCTCCCCCTTCTCATTGATGCGATAGTTTTCAAAGCCTGGTATTGGCTTCCAATCGTCATCCGATATGGAGGCAAGAGCTTCTTCCATCCTCTTCTTGGTTACGGTCTCATAGTACCTCCGTTTATAGTCGGCTCTGACCTTCTCCTTGTTTTGGGTGTACCAGTTCTTGCGATAGTCACGGTGTGCCTCACGCCATTTCTTTGCTTGTGCTGGGTTTGCCATTCCTATTAATAGTGGTAATTAATCTTATTCAGAGCGATGACGGTCTTCACTGTCATGTTGATGAGAGATTCCAGGTCTCTGTAGTCGCAGACCTCAGCCTGTGTGTGCATATTCCTGTTAGGAATTGACAACAGTTGTGTCATGCAGTCAGAGGCTGACTGTCTGATATATATGGTATCAGTTCCAGCATCTGGGGCAACAAACTCCTGGTATGGAATCTTGTTGTCGTTGCAGATGTCCTTGATAAGCCTTGTGAGGTATGGATGGTTGTTCACGCCATGTGCAATAGCACCTCCCTTACCAAGCTTGATGTCGCCCCATTCGTTTGCACTGACATACTCATCGTCCGTGGCGAATGTCACGTCGAAATCGATAGAGTAGTCTGGGTCAAGACCTGCTGCTGAAACAATAGCACCAGTGGCAGTTGTTTCCTCCTGTGTACACGCTACGATGTAGACGCACAAACATGAGAGGTCTTCCTTTGCAAGCAATGATGCCACCTCGCCAATCACGAAGATACCTGCCTTGTCATCGAGTCCACGACCAGAGATTCTGTTCTCACCAAGCTCTACTGGATGACAGTGTACCAGGGCAATGTCTCCAATGTGTACCTTGGCTTCTGCCTCTTCCTTGGTCTCAGCACCGATGTCAATCTTCATGTCCTTGATTTTCATCGCCTTGTCCTTGTCGTCACTGTAGTAGTCAACGTGGATAGGTGCTTTGCCGATGACACCATCGATGATACCAGAGTGAGTGAGAACCTTCACCTGTGACCCAGGTAGTACCTTTTTATCAACACCACCGTCAGCCACGAAGTGTAGGAATCCCTTCTCATCTATGTGCTGAATCTGGAGCGCAATCTCGTCGATATGGGCAGAGAGCATAATCTTTGCTCTTGCCGCTGGATTGCCCATTCTAAAGATTACATTACCAGCATTGTCACGCTTCACAATTTTGGCAAACGTATCCATGTAGTCAGTGAACACGTTTGATGCGCTACCCTCATAACCACTGGGGCTTTCTGCCTCCAGAAGTGCTTTTAAAAATCCTTTATTCATTTGCAGTCTCTATTATTTTTATGTCGTATTTTCTCAAAATCTCTCTCACTCTCTCGTCACGCCTAGTACCGTTCATCCTCAAATCACTTTTTAGACGGTTGGTGACAGACTTCCTCTGCTCATTGTTTATAAACGGTAGTGAATCAATGTTATCGAGGACAAATCCCCTCCATAACTGAGAGTGAACCAAACCAGCCGAATTCTCCTTCCCCATCACTCTGTGAGTGTATTGGTTCGATAAGCCCGATATAGAAATACAGAATCTCTTCGGCAACTCTCTTAGTGATGGTATTCTAGGCTTATTAGTATATACCCCGCTAAACAGTCCTTCCTTCTTGAGAAACATAATGTACAGCCTCATTACTACTAGGTTGTAGTTATAAACTTCATTCTCTAATTCTGGATTATACGGTAGTAAACTCATCACTAAACGGTTTAAAATTGCCCTCTGGATTATGGTCTCCGTTGGTGCTTGGGAGGTTGATGATTGCGAAGACAATCTTCTTGAACACACCCTTATACTTCTTAGACTCAATAACCTCATGGAACAGGCGTGCCATTTCCTTTGGAGGTGTGCCATATGCGCCACAGCCGAAAGCACTGAGCACGAGAGAGTCGTTGCCATTCTCCAGGGCGATGTCGAACATCTGACGAATCTTAATCTTCAAGACATCGACAACCCATGCAGGGAGCTTACCGTTCTCCAGTTCTGGCTTTCTTACTGCTGGTATGGTGATGACATCTACGAAGAACGGGTCTTCAAGCAACTTGCAGCCGTCGTTCTCTGATGCCTTGAACACCATGACGTTAGGGGTGTAGATAGCACCGTAGTGCATTTCGAGTGGGTATCTCTCCTCCAACTGCTTGATACCATAGTTTTCACCAATGCTGTGAAACTGGTAAAGCGAACGGAATATGTTGGTACGTCTGAATATACTCTCTTCCTGTGCAGCAGAGCCACGCTCTACACCACCGCCAGGAGTATGGAAGGAAGCCATGTTAAGCACAGCAGGTCTCATACCATCTGAGGTAAGCTGTTTAGCAGCATAGAGACAGTCTATGTCGATTACCTCCACAGTAGGGTTCTCATACTTCGTGAGTGCGTTGTGGTCAACCCTAGCAGCCCTGGAGTAGAACTTAGTGCCCTTGAGCATTTCATCCTCTCTGTAGAACTCGTGGTCGTTACCATTACCGTCCTTATATTTACCGTGACGCACCATATCTACGGTGTGCCTGTAAATGTCAACTCTCTCTTCCTTTGTCATAGTTTTATCTTAATTTTGATTCTAAACCCTTTTTATAGAAATACATGTATGCATATTTGTCTGGCAGGTACATGCCATCACCAGATATGAACTTGTTGAACAACCTGTCAAACTCTCTCTCCTGTTCCTTTGTCATAACCAATTACCACGCTTTTTCGTACATTCCTTCTGGTGCTCTCAGAGCAAGTCCCATCCTAATCAATCCACGATAGTCAAAATGATGTTTGTTTAGCCAATCAATCAGCATAATGAAAAAGCATATTTCTTCAGACTTTGGACAATTATAAAAGTCAATAGTATTCTTTACTATATCATTATACTCTTTTCTCTCTTCCTCTGTCATACTTGACATTGGACGGAGATATGGAAGAACCTCACCAAGATGTAAAGGTCTTGAACCAGTTGACATTCCACACCCTTTATACTCAACGTAGTCAATCCAACCATCATGGTCTGTGTCTATCAGAATTCCACTTTGGTTATATGATGGAGCATATAGTGTAGAGATTTTCCACTTATGAGAGTCGTATCTATTCTCTTTGAAATTGACTCTCACTCCGTATGGCAACCTTGGGCTAAGGTCTGTCAATAACAGTAATTTTTCTTTTTTATTCATTTGTCAGCCGATAATTAAAGTCAAGAATCATGCTGTCATTCCTGGCAATCTTTGCCAAGATGTCCTTCTTGTTACTGGAGGTGCTAAGCTCTTCTCTGAGTTTCATGTTGTTTATCTCCAGTTTCCTAATTGCTTCGAGCAATACTCCCTTTGTTGCCATATTACCTCAAATTTGTTATCATCTGATTCACGTTAGACATATCACCGCATATGCTCTGGAGCTTTGCAGCGATACTGTTCACCCTGGACTCCAGCATGGTCTTGAGTTCCATGTTCTCCTTTAGGAGCTTCTGGTTCTCGTGGAACAACTGAACATTATCGTTGATGAGACCCTGCATGTCTGGTGTCCTGTGCTGATTAGGATTCTCGATTTCTTTCACAATGTCGAGTTCCTTTTTCAGTATGTAGCCAATCTCCACAGCCATCTGTCTGGTCGTGTGTGGTGCTCCATTGCTCATTTGTGCAAGCATGTTGATGCAGTTCTGCAAGTCGTTTGATGAAATCATAGTCGTTATTTATATTGTCCGTTATCAATCATATGTTGCATTTCCCTCTCAAAGTAGTACAGCTGGGAGGGAACGAGGTTGTTAATCCACTCGTCCCGATAGTGTTGGTATTTGTGAAATGTATTCACCCTCCACCTCCACTCTAGGTATTTTCTCAGTCCTTCGTCCATAGTTTAATCCCAACCTTCCTCATCCCAGAACCCAGCGTAACCGCCATAATATGTTGTCTGGTATGAATATTTCTTCTCTATAATGCCGTGGCATACCTTACTCAGAAGTTCCTTTAACTTCTGGGATATTGGTTTCACCACCTCACCGTGATATTCGAGCTTAGGCTCTACCACTGTGGAGACAATCTCTCCAGTATCTTTTGCGATGAGAGAGAGCAGGTCTTCGTTCCAGTAGTAACCATAGTCACTGAGGATTTTGATAGCCTTCTCAACTTCACCTGGGGTACATGGTCTCCACCAATACGAATTGGTATCACCGTCAACAGTCTGCGTACACCTGGTGACCTTTGTCGAAACCTCCAGATAGGGTGATGTCATCCAACCGCTTCCGTTGGGGTTCTCACGATACTTACTAGGGTCATATGAGACTATGACTGAGTATTTCTTCACAGTTGAATATGACTCTTCCTCAATGCCTTCAAAGATGGCAAATGAACCAGGCTTGTTCGTGTTGGTAAGGAACTCACCCTTCTTGAATCTACGAAACTCTTTCATTATCTATATAAGTTATTCTCCTTTATAATTTCTAATGCCTCTTTAGTGACATATGGTAAAGGATTCATGCCGTCATGTAGCATTCTTCTTACCAATGTTGACGATGCATCTATCCTCTGGGTCTTGATATACCAGAAGCCCTTGTTTGTCAACTCACATCTGCTTCCCTCGTGGATTTTGAATGGAAGACTCTTGTTGTCTATCTCCATACCGTCTCCCCTCTTGACCTCAATCACACCCACGTATGGCTTGATGTCGGTCTCGTATTTTTTCCACTGTGGCAGTCTCTCCACGGTGTCAGTTCCACAGATGAGGAACAGCTCGTCCTCTGGGTGCTGCTCACGAAGTTTCTCTATCACCTTGTAGGAGTATGTAGGAGGCTCTATATCCTCTTCCAGTCTACATACCTCACACCTGTCTCCCCAAGGAGCGATAGATGCTTCAATCATCCTGCAACGCAGGTCAAAATCGGCTGGTGCATTTTTCTTCCAAGGGTTATGCTTTGCAACCACAAATAGCACCTTGTCGCACAGTCCACCGTTTATGACACTTGATGCCACGTTGACATGTGCAATATGTATGGGGTCAAAAGACCCAAGCAGCAATCCTATCTTCTTCATTGTCCTTTATTATATATGCATCGTATATTGTTCTTCCAAGTTGCTTCCATATCTTGAATGCCATGAAGAATATCCATAGAACTGCAACGGCAAACGCAATTGGTCTCCTGTTGTAGCGAACAAATGACTCGTCTTCATCGGATATTATTGAACTCCCCATGTATGCAATGGAGATAGTATCGACCAACTGGTTGTATGCAGTGGCGTATATTATCACACCTCCAACCATGTAGAGGAGCACCGTAATTATAAATCCTATTACCTCAGCATTATTCATAACATTGCAAATATATAGAAAAAAATTAAGAAAAACAAATTTTTTAACACTTTTTTAGAAAAACTCCTCTGGATTGTCAATTATTATCGAATGTACGGAGCTATCAACCTTTTTATCGAGGCTGTCTTTCAGTGATTCCACGACATACGATTGTATGACTGTCTCAGCGGCTGTCATGTCCTCATAAGGTCCAATCCAAGTCGTTCTACCCCACTCCTTATGCCTCACGTAGTAGTTACCGTCCTTAGCGAGCTTGTATCTGAACTCACTAGACTGTAGCGGTCTCCTATACCAGGGTGTAGGCTTAGGGGTGATTTCCTGCAATGGTGTGGCTTGCACCTTTGCTATCTTTGCCTTTCTCCTCTTGAGGAAAGCAGAGATTTCCTGTCTGTCTTCTATTTCACTCATAGTCTAATACTATAAATGGCTGACGTATAGAGCCAGCCATATACCGTTTAATCCTCGTCGGTACTGAGTGCAGCAATTGCTCTGGCGAGTTTTTCTTCGTATTCGCAGAGGATGACAGGATAATATGTGTCATACCAGTATTGAATCTGTTCGAGTGGGTAGTCTTTCTTCATCTGACGGAAGATTGACTTTGCCTCCATACCTAGAATCTCCTGGATGTATGGCTCTGGGAACTTACCCTCGCACCAATCGATAGCGATTTCATTGAACCTGCTAACGTAGCCAAGGTACTCTGCAAATATGATGAACACAGGAGTCTTGATAGTTTTCTCTCTGTGCTGAGACACCTCACTAAGGGTAGCCTCTGTGCTCTGAGTTACTGTATTATTTTCCATTGATTAATGAGTTTAAATGTTTAACCGTAATAATTCTCTGGATGGTGATTCTCAACAGATACGTTTGCTGCGACTGCCACCTCTTTCTCTACCAATTTGCATGGAGAGACAAAGCTTTCGTTTTTTTCGTTATTCATATTGCTTTTTCTTCTTTTGTTTTTACTTTGTCTGTCTTCACCATAGAATTCCTCCTGCATCTTGGCAGAATTTTCCTATACTCTGGGTCACTATACTGGTATCTGGAAGTATACGTTGTAGGCTGATACCTAGTGTGGTCTGAATTGACCGTGTTATTATAGCCACCATACTGGTTATACTGACCATAATGGGTATACTCGTTCTCATCCCCGAATCCAAGCAACCAACCAATGTCGATGCCTGGGTCTATGTTGTTACGCCTACAGAACTCTTCATCGTTTTCCTTGAAGAACTTGTAGAAACCCCACACAAGTGTGGAAATTGGGAATATGATATATGTGTACGACTCAAAGACAATCATATGCACGATGCCCATAATCGATAACAATATCATGAAGATTGCGAAAATACCGTATAGCATGTTACTCTCAAATTTTTCGCAAAGATATAGAAAATTTTCGAGAAATCAAAGTTTTACGTGTATAAAAAACGTTAAAACTGCTTTCTTTTGATAAGGAAGCGTGCAAATACACTCGTTCTGTGCATCTTTCCCTCTTTCTCATCGTCTGTGTCAACACGCCTGTAGGTAGCCTCATCAGCGGTCTTGGTGAGGATAAGCACATCACGCCTCTCCAGAGAGATAATTGGCGCAATATGATAGATTCTTGCCACCTCAATTTCCTCCCAAGGTGTGATACTCTTGATTTTCTGTAGCTCTTCCTTAAGCTCTTGTACTGAACGTTTCATCTTTTTAGAATTTATGAAGTTTTACAATAAATTTTACGTCAATATCATTAGAGTAGATGTTGAGGAACGTAGATGTAGCCTGTAGATTATCATCCAGTTCAACACATTTAAGAACATACTCGTTTCTATCTTTCACGAGCACGATTTTTCTTCTCTGGCGCAATATCCTCGGTACTACGCATATGTCGCCTTCCTTAATGTCTTTCCAGTCACAGACTGAAGGCAGCTCCTTCAACTTGTTACGCTTCTCGTAATAGTCATCATAGGTGACAGGTTTATTGATTGTAGCAGGTAACGCCAGTGGTGTAGGAGGAGTTGGCGTTACACTACATATCTTAGGACACCAGTCTGGTCTGTAGACGACAGCATGATTACCAACCACGTTACGTTGTATAACACGTGGTCTCTCAATGCTGTCGGTCATGATGATGTGCTTTCCGCACGTTGCGTTGTACATCTGAGTTCCACCGTAGATGTATGACTTTATCATATAGCCACACTCGTTGCAACGTGGCAACACCTTCTCGGTATCGCTCAGTATAGGCTCATCAAACATACAGACCTCGCAGTCATTACATGATTTACCGTAGCAAGGATGGTCTTCGTTAAAGAATGTCCTTCTCATTGTATCTCAGTAATTTATTGCCAGTCATTGTTTGCTTCTGCTTCCCAGTCAATTTCTTCCCCAGGCTCGCCAACTTCGAAGTCCTCGTCTTCATCGTCGTAGAACTCTCCGTCCTCTTCATCGTCCTCGTCTCCAAGGAACTCATCAAGGAAGTCCCAGTCCTCTTCGTTAACCATTGGCTGACCAGGAGCTGGAGCAGCACCAGGGAACTGAGGCAGTCTGCCCTCGGCAATCATCCTGTTGATTTCCTCAATCATTTCTGGAGTAGGTCTCATACCCCTGCTAGCCATCATTTCATGCATCTGGCGCATCTTCTCCATTTCTGGAGTAGGCTGTGGCAGCATGTCCACGAACTCACCGCCGAACACAGTCCTGCACGTCATGTCGAAAATCTCACCACCAAGCATTTCCAGCTTGTGAATGTCTCTCACGTTACGCTCTACGAAGATATGCAAGAGCATGTTGATGGTGTTGGCTATAGCACCCTGTAGATGTGCTGGGTCATCGGTATTGTAGTTAGTGCCGATACCGCCATGAGCAACCTCCTTCATCATTTTGACGAAGGCTTGTATATTGCCAGCGTTTGCGAACACGTTCTCTTTTGACTGGTTCTTGTGAAACTTCTCAAAGGAATTCATACGCTTATAGATAGAACTCACCACGTTACGGGTGTTAGTTCCTACGGAGCATCTGAACATTGGGTACATACCGTTCTTCTTCAAAACGGCAATGAAATTCTTGAGGACAAGATACTCTAAATCCTGTTTGCCATCAATGTGGTTATTTCTGTTCATTTTCATTTTTTTTAAATCTATATGTGCAAAGATATTGTTTTTCTCTCACAATTCCAAATTTAATGACTTAAATAAAGTTAAATCACTCCATTTCAGCCATTTTTTCCAATTCAGTAAGCCTGTCATACTCCTTATCTTTGGCAAGATTGCCACAATTTGGACAATAATGGGCATCTTCCCACCCCGTCCCTTCAGTGTTGAGACTGAAGCAATGCCAGGGTAGGAACTGATGCTTGCACTTCCTACATACTAGTACGAAATGCTTGTACAGTTTCATTTCTGTTTCTGGGTCAATCTTACTCATTATATCTCTATGTATAAAGGTTTATATACCATTTTGTAATCCTCATTCAACAGTGACACATTATACACGGCTGTATCACCGTGCATAGTCTTCCCATGCTCACAGCTATGAAGGTGTCCCTCGAAGACGAACTCTGGCTTTGCCTCGTCTACGAACCACCTCAGAGCCTTGTTACCGATGTTAGTGCCATCAGCCCACCTACAGTCCTTCTGCAACAGCACATCTGCAATGCCGTAGGGACAGTCATGACAAAGTATTATGTCAATCTTACCGATAGCCTTGAGGTGACGTTCATACCGCTCTTTCTGGAAATCTTGCGGATACATAAAAGCCCAGTTATAGAATTTCTTACATAATGGTGTACCGTATATTACTTTACCATTGTATTCATATGTTTCACAATCCAGATATATTACCTTATCCTGTCCCTTGAGGAGGTCACGTACACGCTCTGGGCGTTCCATCATAAAAAAGTCATGGTTTCCAGCAATAAACACAACCTTCTCACATGGGAGGTTGGTACACCAAGGAATGAAGAATGTCTCTAGCCACTCCTCACAGGCATTAGAGTTCTTCTGTATTTCCAGAGGAACAATATCGCCTCCAATCAACACTATGTCACACGGTTCAACATCAAAGTTGTATTGACCGTGTGTATCTGAAAATGCACATATTTTCATAATTTATCTCCTTTCTTAGTAGTCTTCTCCAGTTACCATTTTATACCATTCAGCGTGCAGATTACGCCAGAAAGCAACACCTTCTGGAGTGTTCGCCCAACCGAAACAGGTATCACACGATTCAAAGAAGTCATACAGTTCTGGGTAGTTGCCATTCACTTTGTTAACCATATGGGTTACTATGTATTTAACCCTTTCTTTCAATGGGCTTTTCATAGAAACTCTCAGTTCCCTCTTGTGATACGATAGCGCATTTATACAATATTTCTCAAGAGCATCATGTTTTTTGAGAAATTTGCATATGTCTATTACGATTTTGTCTCTCTCAGTTTTATCCATAACGTGTTTTCTGCAAAGATATATAAAAAAATCGAGACTAACAAATGTTAATCCCGATTTTAACAAAATTTATCTTATTTAACAATTTCCTGTTTAAATAGTTTCTGTCTCCTAAACACTCTCTTGCTGTTCTTATTTCTGCTACCGAAGTTCTCTGTCAGTGCGTGACAGTTAGGGCACAGCAACTGTAAGTTCTCCTCTGAGTTGTTTGTGCAATCTCCGTCGATATGGTGTATCTGTAGTGGTACAGTTCCTGTGTGTGGATTCTCCTTGCTCCAACCGCACTCCTGGCATGAGTTATTATATTTCTCTAGGAGATAGCGTTTTACATATCTGTGTATCTTAAAACAAGGTGTATGACCAGGTTCTTCACCTTTCTTCCAACGTTCAATATACTCATAATATTGTTTTTCTTCAAAAATTCTACGGCATTCAGTTGAACAGAACATTGTATTATATCCGTTCAAATTTTTACCACACACCACACAATACTTGGACTCCTTTTGCCTCTCTTTTAATATATTATGATTTTTACTAGCGTCTTTTACTTTTTCTAGATATTCTTCAAATGGCAAATCTTTATTGTAACGTTTACAATATCTTTGCCATTTTATCTCATCTGTTAAATGTTCTTGGTTATATTTTTTTAAACCTTCTGCAATTGCGGATTTCGTTTCTTCTGTGTGTTCACGGAGTTTATTGTTATACTGTGCAGCACACGAACTATTGCAGAATTTCTTCCTAGAACGTCCCTTACCAAGTATTTCTTTACCACAGTTAAGGCAACACCGTTTCTTGCTTTCTTCTACCTCAGCAATATGTGTCTCCCAATCATACCCAGTCTCCTCTAACAGCTTAAGCACCCTGTTGTGCATTCCACCGTTATTCTTTCCATACAATTTCCTGCAAATCTCAGCTATTGAGTTTGAGGAATCAAAAAGTTCTATTAACATTTCTCTATCCATATCGTTATACTCTTTATTATAAATATAACGAAAAAGACGAAAATGTCAATAGAACTACAGATTTTTTTTTCAAGAGACGGGAGGGGGATTCGAACCCCCGTGTACGTCGCCGTAACCATTGGATTTGCAGTCCATGCCAATCGACCACTCTAGCATCCCGTCATTGGTGGGCATAGTCTAATAGTTGCCTAACCACTCGACCAACTGCCCATTAAAAGCCTAATATGTATTTCACAATAAATATTAGGCGAATGAAAAACTAAATAATCAAAAAAATGTAAAAAGATTTACTCTCCAGCTTTTACGAAGCGTCCACCTTTACCCCGTGGCTGTGCAACCTTGACTGCCTTTGGCTTTGGAGGCGCAGTCCTCCTTGGCGGTCTCTGCGGTCTTGATGCTCTCTGGGGAGCAGCCTCTGCTGCCTGTTCATTCTCCTTTCCTTCGCTTACCCTCTTGGGGATAGAGATAACTGCGGTCTTGGTGACCTTGTTAATCGTCTTGTTTACCTTCGAGGTGTCACAGTTTGCTGGAATCACCACGACTGTCTTGTTGCTCCTTGATGAAGTCTCGTCCTCGAACTTAACCTCAACCGTGAGCTTGTCTCCCTCTACCTTATACTCCAGAACCTCTCCAAGTTCCTCGTCGAAAGGAACGGTCACAGAGAAGTCATTGAAGCTATCCTTTACCTGCTTGAGCAGTTCTCCGAAATCCTTGAGCAGGGAGTTGCCACGCTCCAGGAGTGAATCTCTCTTCTCAGCAAGGAAATCCATGCTTGAGTCGAAATCAATCTTGTCGAAAGTGTCGTTAATCACATCGACCAGGCTCTTGGCCTGCTGTGCGCTTGAGTCAATCAGACTCAACATTCTGTCTCTAAATCTCATAATTGTATATGTTTAATGTTCTGTTATTATAGGGTTGCGACCATGCCCAACGATATTGCCAATACAAGAATATTGAACAACAACAGGGCTATGATAATCCACGTTCTAAGGGTTTTGACCTTTTTCATGTTGCAAAGATATATAAAAAATTCCGTATTTCCAAATTTTTTAAGGATTTTTTACATCCGTACTATCAATTTTTATTCTAACCTCTTACACTCTTCTTCACTGAAACTAACATGAAGTTTTTCAAGCCACCACTTCGTCTTAACCTTGGACATAGGAAGCCTCTGCCCTGGAAGCCTCGTAGAACGCTTGATAACCACACCTTCCTTGACGTTCGGATACTTAGCACCCTCCTTAGTCCAGTCGTTCTCCTGGATTGACTTGATGAAATCATTATCCAATTTCCCTATGAACACAGCCTCTGGGGTTTCTACCCTATCGTCCTCACAGAATATTTCGATAAAGTCCTTCGGCTCTACAAACCCCTTCTTCTTGATGAACACATCGAAGAGTCCAAGGTGCATCCTATCCTTGTCGGTAGGCTCTTGGAAGCCAGCAAAGCTGTGCGGACCGTACCACTCGAAGAACAAGGTAATCTCCTCAGCACCATTGAATATGCCGTGTTTGCCAGAGTTGTTCACAATAATGTCACGCAGTGGTGATTCATAGTTCCTCTTGAAGAACCTAACAGCATCACCGAACTGTTCACTGGTTTCATCCACCAACTGAGTCCTTGACCCGAATGTGGTGAACTGTTTCTTGGTGAGTCCTTTGGGCGTATATTTCACCCTAAAATTCTGACCATCCAGCTTGTTGAATGCCACAACGTATTCACCATGCAGGGAAGCATCGTCTAGGTATCTTGGTATACTGTTATATTCTTTCATTTCTTTAAATCTTTTAGTTTGTTATCCTCGTAATACTCCATATACCTGGTGAGACCATATATCGTCACTATAATCTGAGCAACAGTTATTAGAAGTAGTTTGAAGTTACCTATCACCGCTGCTGATATGGCATACATGAGGAACGAGTATATGAATATTATCCACGCTGTAACTCTCTTTCTGTACAGCAGGTATACTCCCACAATCATAGACCCAGCACCCATACACTCGAAAATAGGTGAAACAAACGTGTTCTTACAGAAGATATACAGGAGTACTCCTATCACGAAAGACTCAAGCAAAGCCAGTATCGGAGCACCCCACGTTATCTGTTCCCTGTTATCCTCTTCATCTTCACTCCATGCGGCAAACGCAGCAACACATATAAAGCCCACACACGTCGCAACAACCAGGTTTCCGTATAAGTTATTGACGGAGAAAAGATAGCCCGTCAGAAGGCTTGAAATTGCCCAGATATGCCACATAAACTTGTTTGCGTGTGCTGCAATGAACAATGCAACAATATTCAAACATGAAAATAACATTTGAATCATCATAGGCGTAGCATTATGTATAGTTAATCATATATACTCCAGATTTAGAGCCTTCTTTCTTTTCCTTTTCGATGCTGCGGCGATAATTCAGAGTTCTACGTATTGCACTACACCATGCGGATTGAATCCTTATCTTCTTCCACATATCATAGACTGCCTTGTCTATTGTATCAGATAGATTATCTCCAGCCTCAACCAATTTCGTTTCGATAATTGGAGGACTTTTAAGACGACCACCACGAAGGAACGAACCAACCCTGTTTACACGCACTTTAAACACAGTGATGGAAAGGTCTGGATTCTCTATAACTCCATCTTTTAAGTCACCACCAATAACTTTTTCTGGCAGAACTTCAAACCCTATGCCATACGTACCAAGTTTGCTCATGATTTCCTTTGTAGAATCACCTAGGTTTAGTTCAATCTCCATAAAGTCATCTGGGTCAATCTGACTGGGGGATATGAACAGCCCTCTGTCATCAGTTATCGTATTCCCCAAATAACATCTGTAGATAGAGCCAGCAGTGAACCTTGGTACAGGAGTCTTGTACACCTCATCACTGCCATAACCATAATATGCCATTTCCATATTATAGTCGTATGATACGCCCCCATACCTAGTCTTTGGCTGGGTGTACATCAAGAACTGGTTCATCTGGTTTACCTTGTTGTAGTAATCCTCCCCGTAGTTCTTCTTGCAAAAATATGATTTTCCGCTCTCAAATTCCATTGTTAATGTTACTTAATACCCGCTGCAAGCACTGTAGAATCTTACCTCGTGAGTACCCCTCCCATCCTGTAGGAAAAGGCTACCAGGCAGATATGCTGCTATTCGGAACTCATAAGGCCCGTCCACCACGCCATATTCATCTGGATATTTGGACTGAAACCTCAGATACTTGCCACTGAGTATGTATTTGTATGTTCTATTAAATCTTGCCACTTTGCCGTGCTCCTGGAGCAACATGTTAGCTTCACCAAGACGACTTACCACAAACTCCTTCACTTCGTTATTTCCGAACATGATGTCGGTGCAACCCCATGTACCAAGGAGGTCTTCATCGCAGAATGTTTGACCATTTCTTCCAGTGTAGGTGTAACATTTGCCATATCTGGATGATTTTCCACAATCCCAATCCCAGCACTCACACGATGTCAGTGCAATGACTGACAGTAAAAAAACTAATAACTTCTTCATAACCTTTAAAATTTTGTGGCAAAGTTAGATAAAATTCACCAAACCACAAAACTTTTGGGCTTAAATAAAGTTAAAGTCTTTTCAAAATATCTCTAACCTCGTCAAGAACCTTTCCAAGAAGGTTCTGACCATTCCAATTAGACTCATCATCCAGAGCACTAGCCTCGTCACAACCAATACCCCAGATACGGTCATATGGACTTGCCTCTACGAAGTTCTTTCCGTCGAATTCCTCGTTGAGGAGAAGCTTCTCCAGGTCTTTGTTCTGGAGGTACTTGAGAAGGTTGGCACGAAGCATTACCTTGTAACGCATCTTATTCCAGACTTCATCATTATATCCCTTCACCTTACGACCAAGAGTTTTAGCCTGTTTCGGGTTCTTGCCCTCAAACAAAATTCTCATGGCGATTTCCTCATCACCGAAAGCCTTTGCTTTCTCATACATGAAATACTGCTCTGAGTTGAAGAACTCAAGAGTTTTTCCCTCCCTGGCTTCGGTGAACCTGGCAGGATACCAATTGGAGAGGAACTCTCCCCAAAAGTAAACGTGTTTGTCAGTTACTCTCATTTCTCTTTATGTTTATTATCTTTTTTCTTTTCTTGTCGTATATTACCCCATCTTCTCTAAGCTTCTGTGAGAATTCAAGCATATCCTGGATGGTAGGTTTCACAAATGTAGGGTCTTCATCTTTGTATACATGGACTTTACCGCATGCAATCCTACCGATATATCCCACATATCGTTTGCAATCGAAGATAAACTGTCGATTATCCTCTTCTATATCATCTTCCGATGGATATATCACGAGTATGTAGTTACGGCAGTTACGAGCAGAACACTTATGCAGGTTAACTCTGACAATATCACCCTCCTTGGGTTCTATCAAGTCATATTCCACCCCGTTAAACAAGTCTTTCTCCATAATGCAAAGATATAGAAAAAGCCCGTAATAACCAAATATTACGGGTTAATCTTTGTTAATTTACCTGTGTATCTGTTATATTTATACAGCTGTAATGATACTCAGTTAAAAAAAAAAAGGCGAAGCACTAAGTTTCACCTTTCGCTTTTAGTTCCTCCAGTTCCTCTTTGTATTGAGGTAACTGTTCCATAAACCTTCTCACTACCTCTGGTTTACCTGTATGTTTTC
>ODAJ012089879.1_pt1 | contig 26337 bp, 25 predicted proteins | sample 1539241 | NCBI WGS metagenome assembly ODAJ01 (sample SAMN02144231, study PRJEB22623) | gut metagenome | biome: sheep rumen | host: Ovis aries | place: New Zealand
TCCTCAATTTTATAATAAGGTACAGACTTGATCCTCATCCCGCGATGGGTAAAATACACCCCCGTCAGCATCTCCGCCATATACGCCAATGCCCTCCTGGCATTCGTATAGGATGCAGGTTTAATGACTTTCTCACATGACTCTAAGATAGAGAACATCCACTCACAATACTCGTCAAACAACTCTTTTTTACACAGCAGCATATTAAACGGATGGAACTTCACCCCGTCACATACCTTCTCCAGTGTCTCAAAGTATTCAGGACATTGCCGTTTCATCACCTCTGCCAATATCGTCATGTTCTCCGCCCCGATGAACTTGGCGAAATAAGAATACACACTATCCATATAGTACGATGGCTCCACCATTATCACATCATATCCCGACATCAGTCCGTCGATATTCTCTTCCGAGATCTCTATGCCGAAATACCGTCTATAATGGCATACCCCCACATACGCCGTATCCTTTACGTTCTTCCATATCCAGTAGTGCGCCGTCATCTCGCAGTATGAAGGATTCTTCTCAGAAATATTCTTCCCCGTATCATCCCCCATATAGTCAGCCATTTCTTCTTTATACCGCGAGACAGCCCGCCCCACATGGATGGGCACCAACACCTCACTTTGAGGTATCATCGATGGCTTGTGTGCTACGACAAAGAGTTTTATTTTTCGGTCCATCCTAATGTACTAATCGCCATCCGAAGTGATACACCCTAAATACTGGTTCCCAAAGACATTCCGAGGGGAAATAGCGCACCAGTCTGGCATCTCTCCTTAATCGCCAGATATTCTTTCTCACAGCCAAAATAGCTTTAGAAGCCCTCTTCTCTTTCTGTTCTTTCTGCAGGACAAAATGAAACAGTGTTTTCTCTGTGCCATACATTCCGAAGTTACCACCTCGCATTATTTCGCTCAGCAGAAACCTACCCCTCCTTTCATCCACAGGAGCGATGAGATACTTCTCTTCCAATCCTAATACCTCCTTCAGCACCCACATCACAGCCTCTGCAATCTTCGTCAGTCCAAGATGTTCCAGTACGATGGTACGAAATGTAGAGCATTCTTCATTCTTCACTCTACACTCTTCATTTTTAAGAAGGTAATAATAGTCGATTATCTGCCTCAGACCTATCCCCTCTTTGATTACATGCTGATAAATATGACATAGTTGAAATACAACATTAAACTCCCATGATGGAACAGGAATCTCCCCAACGCCATTAGGCAAATCCGTGAGATTCATGTTATCCGTGTTCATTTTAAACCACTTCTGTAATCTGCGGTTATATATTAGATTATTCATGTACGATGGCCGATAGTGTACTTCTACTTCCACGCCATCAACTATACCCAGATCTATATGGTGGTAGATTGCTCTGGCATCTGGGTTCTTGCCCCTAACATATTGAACAATCTCTTTCTGTGATTTCTGCTCTTTCTGCGGGACATAAATATCAATATCCCCTGGTGTCCTCCATAATGGGTTCGGATACATCATCGCATTCCCTTGACCCTTCAATATGCAACACTTAAACCCAGCATCCTCAAACATCTTCACCACCTTCACACAGCGGTCATTTAAAAGTTTGTTCTGCGTCTCTATCTGACTGGCATATCCTATCCATTCCATCAAATCGTCAAAAGGAACATTAAGTGTTTTGCCCGCTTTCTGTATTCCCATATAGATGATACCGGCTATCGCCTGTTGTTCAGCCCATGACATCATCTCCATCCAGTCGATGTCCTTGACATAATCCGGCATAGATCTACTTCCGTTAAGACAAAATTGCAGGAACTCTATTTTTTCATTTCTCATATTACGCTGCCTCAACCATTTCTTTTACTTTCTTGGCAAACGACAGCTCGTTACATTGCTCTTTCAGGAATTGGTGAAACTTAGCCGCCCTCTCTTGACGCTCATCTTGATGAACAAGGTGGTAGCTGATTGCCTTGCACCATTCATTGACATCTTTCCCTAGCCGTTGCGACTCTCCGAAGTATTCCCTGGTCGTCGGTGTGTCACTGGTCAGGATCAGCTTGTCGTTCGCTGCCGCCTCAAACATGACTATCAGCCCCTGTGGAGCCTCACAGTCCAGAGGCATACAGACCATCCCCGACAGGCATAGGCAATACATAAACTGCTTATAAGGGATGTCTGTCAGTACCTTTACGTTCTCAGGGTATTGCCTGTTCATCCTTGAGAAATGCCGTTTCTCCATCTCTGCGGTCATCACCAGGCAGAACCTCACCTCTGGCATCGCCTTCACAATCTCCATCATCAATGGCCAGTCCCTTCCATAGCATCCGCCGCAGAACACAATATCCTTTTCGCTCTCTTTCCACTGCGGCATCTCATAGTAATCATGATAGACATCATGCAGCAGCGTATATTCCACACTAACGCCTAACTTTTCGTTAATCCACTCCCCATAATACCTTGATGTCACGCTGGCCTTAAAGTTCTCATCCATCAGCGCTCTCTTATAGAGTTGAGACACCAGCCTGTTCTTCCAAGTCTTCTTTTGTTTGAGTAGTAAGTTAATACAAACTATCTTTCGTCGCATGCTCAGTATTTTGCACAGCCACCAGCAGACGATAGCCTGTGCGTCATACCAGCAGACAATTGTATCACCACTGCCAGACATCCTCAAAACCTTTGTCACACCACTCAGATACCTCAAAACCCGTTGGGAATAATCCTTCGAGAACACCACTTGGCAGTTCTTTCCAAAAGCATTCTGAAGATATTTATAATCCCAATGCGACCACTGAAATAAAAGATATATCATTTTACAAATGGGTCATGATAAGCCCCAAGCAGTTGCTTTCCGAAATACCAGAAGAACATCATGTCATCCACAAAGTAGCGTTTGAAAAGCCTTCGTGGCTCCTGACAGAACCTCCAAAACCATTCCATTCCCAATCTTTGTATACTTAAGGGGCACCGCTTTGCAGAACCTGCCTCAAAATCCACAGTGGCGCCGAGAGCCAAAAACAATTTCACTTTTGGTAGGGCATTACGAAACCTCACAATCCATACCTCTTGTTTTGGTGAGGTGGCGCACACCATTAATACAGTCGCCCCAGACTCACGAATCATCTTTACTAAAGCCTCACTCTCTTTCCTATCCTTCACGAACGAGAATGAAGGTGAAAAAGCACCGACTATCATCTGCCTGCCGACACGTTCATTGATGTTTTTCTGTGCTTGTTGTGGGATTCCCTCTTTTCCGCCAAGAATAAATATCCTAGTATCATTATCCTTTCGATGGAAGTCACAAAATTCATGGAAAAATGTAGAGCCAGGAATCGGCTCGACTATCTTCTCTTTCAATAGACGTGACAATCGATAGATAATCATACTATCACATATCACCCATTCAGCCCGTTGGTAAGCCTCATAGAACTCCCTATCCTTCTGAAGTCTCACAAGATGATCCACATTTGGTGTGAACAGCATCCCTTCCGAGAGTGTCCTCAACAACGATTCCCGTGGAACTGACAAAATGTCTATATTCAGAATCCTGCTCATTCAAGAGTCTATACACTCCATAAGGATTGGCACAAGCGCCTCACTTTGAGGTCTCTGACAATTTCGTTTTATTCCAAAGCGCAACTACCACATGCTTGTCATCATTACCTTGACCAATAACTTGGAAGTATATTTCTCCTCTGTCATGATACTTACCTAAGTTATTACCCTCAAATCTATAGAATCCCTTGATAAGGGACGACATTAATACAGGATTACTCTAAGCACAGCCTGTTATTATCATTATACCAGTCTTCAAGAGCATCCTCAAACGTATATTTAAACAAATAGCCACAGGATGCCATCTTTTTACCGCAAATATTCGTGGAAATCTGGAGTTTCTTTACACGGGCAGGACAGATACCCATCGGACTTCCTACCATCTTGGCGCATATAGCCGCAGGCATAATGATAGCATTAGGGATATATGGCACCCATTGAGTCAGTCCCGTCACTTTCTTCATTGCTTTTACAATCTCCTCGATAGAATAGGCAGGTTCAAACGTGCAATTATAGATATTGAAAGAGTCTTTTTGTTCCTCAACATTCCACAGAATGAATCGAACCAATTCCTTTACATATACACAAGCCTTAATAGTATCCTTACGACCTGGATATGCAAACATGTGGTCTTTGATACTCATATAGAGGCGAGAGAAGTTTCCGTTCTCTCCTTTTCCGAAAACCACTCCTGGGCGCACTATCAACAACTGCCTATCAGCCCCCCCCTTCTGCCATCCAATATGGATCTTCTCAGCTACAAGCTTAGAAATGCCATAAGCGGTATTCGGTGTAGGCAGCGTCTCTTCCGTCTTCAGCTCCTCTGCAGCTCCGTATGGTGCTATCGAAGAGGTAAATACAATCTTTTTAATGCCATACTTCTCCGCAAAGGCACACACATTCTCCGCCCCACGGATGTTCGTCTCGAAATACTCGATATTCTCATGCCCAGGTGTCCGATGCACCGCTGCGAAGTTGAAGATGACATCTTCGGATGTCGGAATAAAAGGCAGTTTGCCAATAGGCTTCCTCACATCACACTCCACGTATGTTGAGCTGAGTGTCTCACCATCCTTTACTGCAGGCTTATAGTTCTTCACTACGGGATTCGGAGTTCCCGGTTTCACGATATCCAAATTCCATACCTTGGCCTCTGGATGCACCTCATTCAGCAAATTCGTCAGGTGGGTACCGATAAACCCGGTTCCCCCAGTAATGATATAATTCATAGGCTTAAAAACTTTGCTTATAACGTTTATGGAACAGGGCCGCCATAGCGAAGCCCCATACCTTGCGCAACATATTCTGCTTACCAAAATACAAGAAATCAATTTCCTTGTATCTCAGATTATTTCTCTGCACCCACACATCCATCAGCCGCTCACTCACACGCCCGATCAGTCGTGCTTGAAACGGGTCCATGTTCTTCAGGTCATAGTAGCCCTCCAATTCCTCCAGTATCGGGAACATCCACTCACAATACTGATGGAACAACTCTTCTTTCATGATAAACATATTGAACAGGTGCTCCGACCGCTCCTTCATGTGCCTGTCAAACGACTCCAAATAACCCGGACAACGCTTTTCGATAATATCCCTTGCCCGATCAAATTGTTCACCATAGAACGTATGGTCATAGTGGGAGTAGACCGTCTCGATATAGAGATGCCGTTTCTTCGGGAGTATCAAGTCATACTCCTTGCAGAGCGACTCGGCCTCCTCGCCCGTCAGGATACTATTCCAATCCGAATCCTTCCGTTTCAAGCAGAAATGTCTACGGTAATGCACCAATCCAACATAGTCTGCCTTCAAATTCTTCCATGCCCAATATACGGCAGAAAGCTCACTATAGTACGGATTCTTCTCCGAAATATTCTGTCCCTCATTATCAGGCTGATATCCCTGCAATGTTAACTCAGGATGCAAAGCCTTTCCAACCTGAACTGGCAGATAGATGGTGTCACTGGGCAAATCGCATTGCTTATGCGCTGCTATTAATAATTGTATGTTCATAATAATGTACCTATGGGTTATACTTTCCAACTAATTTCAACTTGTCTCCACTATCGTCCACTTCGAAAAGTACTGGATAACGTGACTGTCGTTTTCCTTTTTTATCATGATGCCATGTATGACAAACTAACAGAAGCTTTCCTTCAAAAGAATGGAACAACATCCCATGTCCGTGCTCTCTTGGAGTTAATAATTCCCTTTCTTGAATCCATGGCCCAATTATTGTTCCACTTCTAGAATAGGCAACTCCTTGGCTATACCCATGTTTTGAGCCACTACTCCATAGCATCCCAAGCCTACCTGTTTGAGTTCGGAAAAGAAATGGCCCATCTGTAACAGGGCTATTATCATTCCATTTGCAATCAGATGCTTTAAACAATTCTATAGGATTCCCTTTTGAAGCCTTTAAATTTTTTTCAAGTTGGATAGCTTCCATCCTGCCATCAATAGCTTGAATCCATTCGTAACAGTATACCATATAGGGTGTTCCATCAGGTTCAACCCATAATGTGCCATCCAGAGTACATTTACCAGCATCTAAATAATCTTTAGAGCAAAACTCTTCATATGGACCTTCCGCCTTATTACTACGTAAAATATGAGTATCCCTCCGTGGGAGTTTTTTCCCATTAACCTCTCCGTGAATCAAGTCATTATTAGTGAAAGTAGCAAAACAATAGTATTTACCTTTATACTCATGAATTTCAGGTGCCCAAATAGGGGGATTTTCACCTCTCCATGACTTTTTATCCCAATAAATGTATTTAAAAGGTCCAGACCAAGTTTTTAAGTCTTTGCTTTTCCACATGTTTCCACTTTCTTTTGGAGAACCTACCATATAATACGTCTTACTCTTTGTATCAGCCATTATGAAAGGGTCTCCTATCACAATGGATTCAAAAGGGATGTTCTCTTCCACTACATAATCTTTGGAATCTATAACAAAAGAATTATGAAGTAGCATTATCAAGAAAAGGAACATCTTTTTCTTCATAAAGACAATAATGTGGCTTTAATCTTACTAGCCTGAAGGATAGTTACAAAAGACTTTAAAGAACTAGCATCTGAATTTGAAAATTGACGAAAGACCTTGTTCATCTCAATATATTTATTTCGAGCAAGGCTATGATATGCGAGAAATTCAATTTCTTTAATACGATGTTTCTTTATTTCATTTGCCACTTCAACTTTTTTTCCCATCATCTCTTCCATCACGACCATACGATATACAACATTTTTTCCTAACGACTGCAGATCCAGAAGATTATCCTCAAAAGCTTGCATACCGATATCATAATCATGATTGATAATATAACCAAACTGGAACTTCAAATCTACCAGCCAGTAGTCGACATAATCTTTTACCGCTTGATAATGCTCTGTTGGTGCATAAAGAGTTGTTTCTAAAGCGATATGTACATCCTCCATCTTTAATCGTTGCAACAAGGGGTTTATGGCAAATGCTTGTAAAAGAGGCTCGCCGCCTGAGAAAGTAACACCGCCCCCATCCCTATAGAGAGACTCATCTCGCATCAGGAGGGTAAACAGTTCCTCTGCCCCATAATCCTTGTAAGTCTTTTCATAACCGCCGAAGGGACATCCGTCTTTAGGCATGTTTCCCCCATGCAGTTCACAATTGCGGCATATTGGGTTCCTTTCAGGATACTTACACCTTCCTTTGTCAAAGTATTCATCCCCATCGTAATGGACGGCCTCGGGATTACAGCACCACGGACACTGTAGATAGCACCCCTTCAGGAACACGACCGTCCTCACACCAGGTCCGTCATTTACGCAAAGGCGCTGAATAGCCGTTACCCGAATCTTAGCAGGCATAAGCCTCAGCCCTTGCTATCAGGTTATCCTTGTATTCCTCTGGCAGGTCATTGAAGTAGGCACTGAATCCCCACACCCTGACCACCAGCGAAGGATACTTCTCTGGATGCGCCTTGGCATCTTTCAATGTCTCAGCATTCAGCACATTCAGTTGCAGCTCATAGACGCCAGTCGTCATGGCATTTTTCAGGATAGCCGTCAACTTCTCTGGTGCATCAGCATACGCCTTCGGCACAATGAAATCCACCACGTTGCCGTTCATCTTGTTGCCAGAGTAATCCAAAGAACCAGCAAAGTCGAGCACTTCCTGCAAGTCTATCTTCTGCGACACGGGCGAAATATGCACTGCAAAAGGCGCACTCGCCAGCCTCCCATCCATAGAAGCTCCGACGCCCTTGCATACTATCAGATAGTGCGACGAGCTGAAGCCTACCTTCGTTTTCTTCCCGTTCATAGTCTTGGTAGCCACCACATCACTGACAAACCGCATCAATTCATTAGTCAAATCCACCACAGCTTTATCTGTACTGCCAAACTTCAGAGGATTAGATAACAAAACCTGCCGCATATCATCATACCCTTTGAAGTTTGCCTCCAGCGCATTCTTACAATCTGATAATGAGAATAGTTTCTGCTCAAACACGTACGCTTTCAGATTCAACAGAGCGTTAATCAGATTCGGGAAACTGACAATCTGCACGCCATGATAGGCATACTTGGCCCCACCCTCTGAGAAATCTTTCTGTTTCTCCATACAATCATCAAAGAATAAAGAGTAAAGAGGAGAACAGTCAAACTCTACGTCTTGTATATTTTTCAGCACTTGTTTCTTGAGCACTATCTTATAGGTATCCAGAAGCTCATCAAAACTCTCATAATTGTCACCCGACTCCATCAGCTTGTTCAGCGAGTCAATCACTGGGATGTTCAGCAACGGGTTGTTCTGGTCGAACGACTTGCCGATAATCAGCGGTTCCCAGCAGGCAGATGTGCCAAAGTTCCACACATCATCCTTGTCATAGCCAAACTCTACCATCCCGTCCATCACCTTCTTCTCGTTGATGATGAGCGGCGAGCCGCAGCCTGTCAGGATGCAGTCTATCGCCTTCCTCCAGATAACGTCCGAAGTGTCTTTATTCACCCGCAGAATCAGTTTGGGATCAGGTGCTTTCAGTTCAGTAAACACCTCAAGGAATATCTCTGTCAAGTCATTCTGGATAGTATTTCCATTCTGGTCCACTCCACCGATTAATATATACTGTCCCGTATCTCCAATCAATGCCCTGCTTTTCGCCTTCATGTCTCGACCAAGGACTACGCACATTTTCCGTATCATCTCCTTAGCCAATGTCCTTGTCACGACGCCTTTCCGCAAATCTTCCTCATAATAGGGCAGCAACACCATGTCAAGTCGCCCCAGTCCACACTGCCAGTGTCCCGATTGCCAGAACAAGGCATTATAGAACAACAACTTCTGAATAGCCTCATCTAAGGATTCTGGCTTCCTGTCGAGCATCACGGAGAACATACCTGTCAATTCCTTGCCTCGTTCATCCTTCCGCTTCTTCAACTCACCTATAATCCTTTCCTTCAGTTGCCCAATAAGCTCCACCATGGCCAGCTCTCTCTCCGCGAACCGTGTCCTTGCAGCAGTCAGAAGTCTCTTTGTAATATCATTCATATCCGACTCCAATACCGTCTTATAGTCCACCGTCACACTAGTGATCATCGTTTTCCTCCGATGCACTACCCTGCCCACCCACGAGTCATAGGGATAGATATACCGCCCCGTTGTGTCGATGTCAATCATCCGGTACATCTTCGCCGACTGACGGACGAACATATCCGGAGCGTTTTTAGCCGATGCCCCTTTGACAAGTCGCGATTTCAGCAGCACATCCTTGATGCCATAGTCTGGATGCTCTCGTTTCATCACAGCGTATGCTATCACTGTGGATGGTACGATTTTGCGCAGGGTTTGCTTATATGACGTGATTGATTTCATTATTCTTAAGCCTTATATAAAGTTTGCAAACTATTGACAGTATTTTTTAAATCGAACCCTTTTTCCTTCAGCTCCGAATAAGTGTCATGCCTATCATAATCCTTAAACGAAGAAATTCCTTCCGACCATTTTTCTATGTCATCATCGCCTATTGAAAGATATTTGACGGAATCTGTCAACTTCGCACTTTTCGTGATCTCAGTAGAAAAGATAACAGGAAGTCCTGCGGCCTGTGCTTCAACACCAACGATAGGCAATCCCTCAAAATTAGATGGCAGTACAAAAACATCCATACACATAAACAGTCTTTCTACTGCATTTGAAGTTCCGTAAAAAATCACATAGTCACTTAGATTATATCTACATACCATCTTTCTTATCGCTTCTTCTAATTCTCCTTCTCCCACAAGCAGCAGCCTCGCATCACGATTTGTTTTAACAACCTCTGAAAACACTCTGATGAGGAACTCATGATTCTTTTGATATGTAAACCTTCCGATATGGCCTATTACAAACTTGCCAGAAAGCAACAATTCTTCTCTTACAGTATTTCGCGTGTCTATGTTGTATCTGAATTTACACAGATCTACCCCATTGTTTATCATTATTATCCTATCCGAACTCACGTTGGGAAACATCCATGATGCCGCCAAGTCAGAACAGGACAAAAAGTCCGTACCTATAGATTTCAGGAACCTTCTGCACCCTTTATGATAAATTCTTTTTGCCCATCGATGCCTTCCATCGACATCTGATGCGTGTGAGTGAAGTATTATTTTCCTAACTCCCGCCAATTTACATGCAAGCCCTGAAACAAACAACTTGTTAGCAACATCCGAATGGATATGGACACATCCATACCTTCGTCTCTTTACCAGAGCATACATGTTAAAGAAACAAACGAATTGTTTTAGCAACTTGTTACCTTCATATCCTACATAATAAATCTCAGTGCCTAACTGTCTCAGTTCCGCTTCGTTTTCCTGTTTCTCAAATGGCTCAAGTGTTGCGATGTCTATCTGGACATCTTCTTTTTTCATCCGAATAACGTTCCTGACAAGAGAAAACACCCCGCCCATTCCGATGTCATTGACATTAATCTCTAACACTTTCATAGCAATTTTCTTATGAGTTTGGTCATCCATTTTTCCTTTAAAACTAAGCGAGGGATAACATCGGCCTTCCTTGCGCCTAAAAAGTCTGCTTTGATGCTGTCGCCATAATGCATGTGACGGCAATTCTCCATGCCAAAGGCACGCTCGGTCGCCTTATACAGTTTTCCGCCTATCTTGTCACATCCATACTCGTTAGAAACAAAGAGGCCTTCGTAACCTTTTATCCCACACTTGTCGAGCATCATCTTTATTTCAGAAGATGTAAGGTACATATCTGAAATCAGAATCACTTTCTTACCTTTATTGATATAAGCTTCAAATAATGATTTCCACTTTTCCCTCGGAAAGCAGTGTTCTATTTCCAACCTAAGTTCCCGTTCTTTTAAAATACCTGCTGTGATGCCATAAATAACGAACAGTTCCCTGTATATATCCTTTAGGTTTACCTCTCCGTTAGCTGAACGCCTCCTCGCATCTGCCTCTGCCTTGACTCTTCTCATCTTAAACTCGCTGGCCTTTTCCTTGTCTTTAAAGTAATCAAGCCCTGTCATATAGAAGATGTCTGTTGGACTCACAACATCTCGAACTATCAGCGTATCAAAGATATCGAAGGAAATCAGGTCAAACCGTTCTCCTCTTCTTAACTCCTTCTCGATACTCATCTTCTCATAAAGCTATATATCCAATAATACGGAAATGGCAATCTAAAGGCCGCCTTCATGAATCCTGTCTTCCAGGGACTGTTGACAAATGCCCGGAAGAACTCTTTTACGCCATATTCATAAAGAGGTTTTTGCGGAATATAGTACACCTTGCCTCCATCAGAGTTATAGAACGACCTGAACATTCGGGTTTGATTATAAGAAGGACTCATGCCAAACCGCAATAGCGGGAGAAAGGCATCAGAATAAGATTCATATCGAATGTCATGCTTTATGCCTTCCCGTACAAAGTCGAGCGCACCACTATGTAGCAGATTAATTCTTTCGACCATTCGTCGGTCATTTTCATACTCATAGGGTTTCAGTACCGCTTCCACCTTCCCGTTTGAATGTAGATAATGATCTGTAGAGCCCTCTAAGCTTTGAAACAACTTCTCACCTAAACCAAAGAAACATCTAATCTGATTTTTATACGTCAGATTGTCTTGATTATAAACAAAGCCTTCTACCCCACCTTTAATAGGAACATAGGAATGATGTCCAACATAATAGCCATTTATCTTAGCATCTATGCCGCTATTTTCTATTAATTTTTCAAGATAATATTGCATTGTACCGTGCCAGCCTATATCCACGATAGCACATTGCCCTTGCATGCCAATCTGCTTCAGATATGCGATAACCGTATCGTACTGTAGCCTTGACCTCTCATCTATAATGCTTTTAAAAGTTTCATATACGCTTCTGACCTTATTATTATTGGCTAAATGCTCAAAACGTGATACCTCATTCCATTCCGCACCAGTCTTTTTCATCAAAGGCAGTACCTCTTCGTGTGTTAGTCCATAATAGGACATGACCTCTGCGAACTCTGTGAATCGTTCCTTTGACAGATATTGTAATGACTCCTCATAACTATCACATTTCCACAGAAGTGACCGTCTCAAACTATTTCTTGAGAAATACACATAGCTCTGCTCCAGTCTCAAGGGGGTTTTCTCCTCAAATAGGAGATAAGCCTTTTGCATGATATACCCATCACGCGAGAAGAAGAATATCTTCGTATCCCTATTGGATGCTATTCTCTCCCTCAGCCATTTTGTAAACCCATATAGGAACGGGCCAAATAAGTCGTACCCAAATGTATAATATTCGTTATTACCCATAATGCCTCAACTATGCCAACGCCTCTTTCAGTAAATGAATGGAGACCTCCCTTTGTTCCTCTAAATAGCGGTCAACGGTCTCCCAATCAATAGGTTTCATCATTTTGTCTTTTATACTCTTTTCGTCATCACTCTCTGAAAAAATCCTTTCCTCAAGCCCCAGCATAACAAGCAGATCCTTTAGTCTTGCAAATCTTTCTGGAATGGCCATACAAGCCAAGAACGGTCGATGATACAACAAAGAAACGACCAATCCATGAAATGAGTCTGTCACAACGTATTTCGCATTCGCAACAGCTCTCAGCCAATCTTCAAGACCTTCCGGATATGCACCTCGGAATCCCTTCTTTCTGCGGAGAGAGCCCAATATCCTCCCTGGAGCATCAAGCGACAGCGACAACGAGAGCATCTTTTCATAAAACAAATCCGAATCCTGCAACTTAAAGGTCACTAGCTCATTACCCTCTGCTAATCTGCCAGTGATTTCTGGATACTCTGTAAACAGGAGAACAGGGTCAAGCACCTGATCGGCTTCAATTCCAAAATCCTCACGAAGGATTCTCTTACCAGATTGCTCCCTGATCAGAATCTTATCAAATTGATGCAAGAGCCTATTAGCATCATCTTTATTCATCCATGGCGTATCATCCCATCGACCTTTACCAAAACTTGCAGCATAAGTAACACGCCTAACATTGCCATCTCCAAAGTCAAGGAAATAACCACGAGCTTTTTCCCTCGAGATTTCCGTATTCCACGTCTGGTCGCTGCCTATTAGATAGGCATCAGCTACAGGAGGGCTTTTTTGAAGATCCTCAAAAGTTTTATAAGGTTGTGAGAGAAACTCCTCATAATATTTTTTTCTAAAGCCTTTCAGTCTTTTCATTTTGAGGCACAAGAGACAATTTATCAGGAAAGATCTTGGCGGTTCTGGTATAACATAATTCACCAGACATACCTCATGCCCCAAATCCTTCAGAATCTTAATTGTAGCGTAAGTTTGAAGTGTTGCCCCATAGCTACTGGATGCAAAATATGTAAATAAAGCAACTCTCATCGTTTTGTATTGCGTATTGCTGTATATATGTATAAAATAGAGGAGGGTCTACTATTAGCTATTCCTCGAACGTGGTGTATTGGGTATAGGAGTACCGAAATGATGCAGCAGCCCGGAATTCGTCTTTATACGAACCTACACCTATTAGCAATACTGGCACCTCGTTATGTGGAATTCCCATCGTCCCCTTTATTTTCCTCAAATTACTCATTCTGCGCCCCATAGTAAGCGGAATACTGGCTAAACCATAGTAATGAAGGGCTAGCATTAGGTTCATTCCATAGAGCCCCCCGTCAACGTAAGGAAGATTCGTTTCGTCTAAACTATAAGATGTTAAATCACCGCAGATAAGTATGGCTGCCTGCATTTCTTTTTCAAAACTTTTAGCTCCATCCTGCAAATCAAACATTTTCAATGCTTTCTCTCCCAAATATACGTGAATGCGCCAACTCTGCCTATTGCAAGCTGACGGGCTCTTCTCTGCCACCTGCAAAGCCTTGCACAATAATCCCATATCGATTGGCTTGCTACCGAAGTCCCTGACAGCATATCTGGATGACAACACTTCTGGTAGTGGTCCGTGAGCCATTGCCATAATCTCGTCATATTTCAGTCTATAAACGCCACCTTTGCATAGCGGATGGATTTTGTATGTTTTCATAAAGTTTGTCAACTTAGACTTGACATCATCCACTTCCTGTCCAACCTCTTCTTTGAATATAATATATTGATTTAATACGGAACATGCCTCCACCACGAACTGCCTATCACCACCAATGGAGAGGAACAAACGAAGATCATCAACAATACCACACGCTTTCTTATTGCCAAATCCTTCCTTTAGTTTACCTATCGACATGCCTTTCTCAATAGCATGAACCCTTATTTGGAGGTCGGATTTCAGTTTCCGCTCATCCCTATACTTGTTGCCATTGGCCAGATATTGGGTCTCCACAACAACCTCCTGCATCTTCTCGTGTATCAGTCGAAGAAATAGTATCGTTCTCGAATTTTTTAACCAGCCCTTCATGGTGAATGTTTTCTTCACTTTCTCGTCTTTTGTCATAATCACTTCTCCCATCATATTCTTATATTGCTCTATCAGAGCGTCTTCTGCATAGTGTGCTTCTGTATATTCCTTCATCCGCTCGAGCAATGGAACATAGTCTGTTGTATGACACTCTATCAACTGTTGCATCTTGTCCGCAAGACTCTCCACACTACCACACTTGAACGAATATCCATTCACGCCCTCTACTACTTCGTCCATAAATCCTGGCAAATCAGAAACAAGCACTGGAAGGTTATAGTTGAAGGCAATCTTCGTAGGACCACTCTGAGAAACCACCCGATAGGGCTGCACAAGATAGTGTGCTCCGTTGAAGAGGTTAGGTATCTCGTCATTATCAATCATCCTGATGTCCAGTTCGAATATCTCAGGATACTTGATACGCCGCTGATACCACGACCAGTCCTTACACGCTCCATTAATAGAGACCTTGAAGCCTCTCACTCCACGTTCGTGCAAAAAACATGCAGCGTCAATCAGCAGGTCAATGTTCTTGGCGTAGTTCAGAGTGCCAAAAGACAGAAACCTCACATCACCAGTATCAGGACGCTGATTAGTAGCTTTGCCAAACGCTTTCAGTCCCAAGACAAACTGGAAGATCTTCGACTCAGGGAAATCCTGTTTCAGCAGGCCGGCTTGCGACTTTGAGAACATATTCACATTCTTGAAATGGCCGTACCACTTACTCCTTGCCCACGTGGTCACCTTCTTGTGCCCCATCCCCTCATGCACTCTTCCTTGATGGGCAGAGACCACCGTGTTGCTTGACTTGACGAATGGAAGCATCGCCAAGCACCAGGGACTTACGCTGACATTCAGATAAACAGCGTCCGGCTTAAGGCTTCTGATACGTCTTGACAATCGGATATACGAAAGAATACTTAAAGGGTTGCGCAGCCTGTATTTTTCATACACGAACTCGATGTTAAGATTTGGGTGAACTGACTTTAGTAGTTTAAAGTCAGTCTCCTTATATCTGGAATTGTTAGTAAGCAGAACAAACCAGTGTATGTTGAAATATTTCAGCAAACCTGGTATCAAGATAATGTCACAATCTACGAAACAATCTGGTGTAACCCAAGCAAGCTGTTTCATTTCTCCTCTTTTATTATGTGTTCAAAGTACTCTTTGTATTTATTTACAATAGTCTCACCAGAAAAATTTACTTCTATCAGTGATTTTTGATTGCTTTTCAGCGTATCATAAATTTCTGTATGATGATCTATTGCAAATTGCATTGTATCAGCCAACGAATCAGCATCTTGATTTCTGAATGAAAGGCTCGTTTTTCCGTCGATGACAAATTCCTGAAACTGAGGAATATCAGATACAATAGTAGGTAGATTATACTGGAATGCAACAGTGATGGCACCACTCTGAGCTATGTCTTGATAGGGAAAAACGCAATAGTCATTCGTTGCAAATAAGTCGGCAACATCTTCATTTGGGATACGTTCGATTCGAGTATCCACCATTTCTGGATATTTTATCAGTTCTTCATATTCTCTCATATCTGAACCTTTGCAGTTTTGGATAACCGGAGATGAGCTGAAATTAGTTTCATCTCTTTTTCTATTTTTTCGAATTACAATCCATTAACATAAACTCTTTTTCAAAAAATCAATCGAATCCTTCTTTCTTTTTGATAATTTGTCAGAAACTGCTTTCCAATTAATTTGGAGAGGTCTGTTAATGTCATATTCCGAAGGTAACTTTGATATAAACATCCCTATTAAACCAAACTCCTCTTCGAGAAATGCGAAACGCTCTCTACCACGATTAACGTTAACTATTGAAAAGAAAGGTTTATTAAAAATAATGCTAAAAATCGTACCATGATACGAGTCTGTAATTACAAAGTCTGCTTTTTTTATACTTTCTAGCCACTTACTTATTGTTGGTATTAATACAGGGTGCTTAAATGTTCCTTTTTGCAGATTAGGGAACAAACCATTAATTATATAATATGATTTTTGTAGCTTCTGTGAAACTTCTTTTATAAATTCCATTTTTTCATTCGTCATATCAAGTATATAACAGAACACTACCTTCTTTGCATCATTACTGACAATAAGATTTTCGTACTCACTGGCATCTAAAAGTAAAGTTGGATCTAAAACTAAACGTGGATCAGATTTTACTTTCCAGCCAAAATCCTTAATAATTTCAATTCCAGACTTTTCCCTTAAAGAAACACTATGGAAACAAATTATATCTTTACTACATTTTAATATTAAATCGGATGTATAATCTTCTCCACCATTTCCGAAAGAAGCAGCATAGGCAATTTTACGAATTTGGGGATTTGTAATAAAACCTAGAAAAAAATTCTCTTTACATCTATTAGGACGAGCTTTAAACACCTGGTCGGAACCAACTATAATGGCATCAAATCCTGCATCATTTAATTCTCTCATGGAATCACCCAAAAGAAAAGCTTTTTTATAACACGGAACATTATGTTCTATGAATGACAGTGTCTGTGACATTTGCAATAGACTATCCCATTCCCTAAGCCTTTCCTCAAAAATAACAGTATTACCATTTATAAATAATTTCTTAAATATCCTAATACCGTATTTTATAACATTTTTAGGAAACCTTGGATAATACTGTGGGGCAAATCTCTTTACAAATTCAACTTGATGCCCTTGCTTTTGTAGAACTTTGCACAAGGCATATCGTTGAAGATTACCACCATAGTTATTATCTATTGGTAAGTTTAATAATGCTATTTTCATAATTTAGTCTTTTGTGAGCTCTTTCAATGATTGTATATACAATTGCTAGACAAATCAGATTACCCTCATAATAACCTTGTGCATTTGTCAAACCTATCATAATCATGTATAAGCCATAACAACTTAAATAATAGTATTGTTTATCTACCTTTATCTTCCATAAATAAAGAAATAAAATCATACATACTACAGTAAAAGGAATGCCTGCTTCCCATGAAAGACCTATATAGCCTAAATCCACAGGATAATAGTGGTATCTTGTAGCCAAATATGAGCGCTCTTTTGAATATTCAGAGGGATATTTCACCCTCTCTCTTCCACCATAGTCGTTCATATTTATGACCATTGTCTTTCCTGCCCCGAGTATCATCTCTGCATTATTAAGAAAAAATTCGGTATAAGTATATGTAATGTCAAATACCCTCACATAATCGTCGTTATCAAAATTTTCCGTCTCGTTTCTGTCAAGTATTTCAGCAATTTTATCTTGAACAAATGGAAACTGTAACGCCACAAAAATTGACATAAAGGAGGACACAGCGATTATAAGTACAGTCTTTATCGACAACTTATATATCCTAAACACCATAATTGTAGAAACAAAAAGGCCCATCACAATCATCATACGAAATCCTTGCAAGAATATGAACAGGAATCCAATGATGGCTAACATCAAATACTTCAGTCTCTTTGATACGAGAAACTTATTAAGACAGAACAAGTAGCCCAACTCTAAAAAAGCATCACTATAAACCCTAACACGTGACTCATACTCAAACCGTTCTTCTGGCGCATCGTTTTTGAAAAATTCCCAATCCAAGAACATATTTTTCAAAGCGTAGAGTATTAACAAGACAAAGAACAAATTTTCTATTACCTTTTCCCATACTATAATATCTTTATCCCAACTACGAAATGTTAGATAATAGAACACATAAAACATAGGGAGCCAATATAACAAAGACCAGTCGACTCGTTGGCCTCTAAAATAGTAGCATGTAAAAATATTGGTTATAGCAAAAAAAAGATACAGTACAAGTAACTTTTTACCAATGAAATTGTCTTTCCACAATTTCCCTTTAGAAAGAAAAAATATGGGGAGCAAATAGAATATTATGGAAATACGCTTTCCTGCAATTAAACCATATGGATATAAAAGCAAATGATAAAATTCTAACAGGAAGAGAACAAACAATGATATGAACATTGCATTCCGTGTAGTATTCGACATAATATAAAGGGGCAGGTGATGAATTGATTATAGTCTTGGCCTTTGTTCAGGATATTAGCTTAAGCTTATTCTCCACTAACGATAGGACTTTTCTTCTCATTTCAGATGTTAGTCCTAAATACCAACTACAAGTAACTACTGTTAGGCCACTGATAACGGCAATGAAAATGAACTCCAGCCACATTGGGAACTGCAATCTCTCAATATAATGGTTCGCTATGAAAGGTATCGGTAGTGATGCTATAGTCACCTTCAAGCATGGAACTAATACCGAGAAAATATCACTCCATGTATAATCTACAAGCCGGATGATAAGTATCGGCTTAATTATCAGGCCAATAATAGCATAAGCCGCAATCGTTGCCCATGACAAAGCAACTGGCGAAAAGCCCATTTTAAACAAGAGATAGACAGCCGGAAATGTCAAGAACAACACCGTTGGTGACAAAAGTGCATTCTGTTTAAGCTGTCCTTTGGCATAGATGGCATAGTAGAATGAGGTATCAAAGGCCTGAAAGAGGCTCTGGATGACTATCAATTGTAAAAAGATAACCGTATAAGGAGGAACTGTTTCCAGCCAAAGCGTCAACAGTTGCTCAGCTGTAAAGCAGATGGGGACTGCAAGAATCAGCATCAGATAGAAACTATACTTTGCCGTTTCAAGTAAAAGGCGTTTTGATGCATCATATTCACCTGCTGCATATCGTTTCACTATCTGAGGCACCGCTGCTGTCTGGAAGTTTGACACAAACTGATGTATCGCCATATTGACCTGAATGGTGATGCTCCTGGCAGCGACAACAGCTGGAGCAAAGAACATGTTGAGGAGAATCAAGATGCCCTGATTGTTGAGGGCGATGGCAGAGCTGGCAAATAGACTCCACCCAGAAAAGCTGATAATCTCGCGAAAAACGTCTTTCTCTATCTTTAGACTAAAGCGTGCTTCTTCGAAACGTTTTTTTGTGTAGAAACGATAAAAAGTCAGTATCGACACCTGTAATACCACATGCAGGATGGCATACAGTATCAGTTTGTCCATCTGTCCTATCATCAGCATATAAACGATAATCAGTCTGCAAATTGCATCCACGATACTGACGTATGCAAAGACCGTCATCTTCTCATGGGCGATAATGCACGCGTTATAGGGTACTTGTGTAAGAGTAAAGAAAGCTGTCAGAATGGAAAGATGAAATACCCATTCGGCCGCATACATACGGTCTGCTGGTATCACCATCTTATGGTGCAGGAACCAAAGTCCGGCAGTTTCTGCCACCAGGACAATCAACAACGCCAAAATAACGTGTCCTGCCAATGTCGTGGAGAATATTTTCTTCAGCTTTTCAAGATTTCCCTCACCCAGTCCGAACGTGATAAAGCGTGAGGATCCCGTACCTAATGCATTATTGATAAAGGCCAGGAATCCGACGATTCCTCCCACCGCCTGGTAGATGCCATAGTCATCCACACCCAATACCTGTAGTATCACACGAGAGGTGTACAATGAAATAATCATCGTCACCATCATACGGAAGTACAGGAACATCGTGTTCTTCGCTATCGTCTTGCTGTTAGACTGTTCTGGCATACTTATAAGATGCTGAAGTCGCAGTTATCCGGGTCGTACCGTAGGCGGCTGTTGATATTGATGCCGTCGATGGCTTTCATATCCTCATCGGACAGTTCGAAATCAAAGATGTCGAAGTTCTCCTGTTGGTGCTTGGGATTCAGCGAGCGCACAAGGGGTATACATCCGTTCTGAATGTGCCAACGGAGGATAATCTGGACGAAGGTCTTATTGTATTTCTTCTCTAAACGCTTCAACAATGGAAGACGCACGAGGCGGTCGTCATAGCGAGCCACAGGGGTATAAGCCTCAACAACAATGCCCTGCTGTTTGTAATACTCTATAAGCGGTTTCTGAGTAAACAATGGATGAATCTCGAACTGGCCGACCTCAGGACGATATTTACAAATCTTGAAGATTTCTTCCAGATGGTGCTGATGGCAGTTGGCAACCCCAAGATGCTTCACCAATCCCTCATCCTTCAGTTTTTCCATCTCTCGCCATGTGTCAAGGTACAGTCCCGTGACAGGCCAGTGGAACTGGAGAAGGTCAACATAGTCAACACCCAAACCTTTCATGCACTTCAGAAATTCCTCCCTCACGGTACGCTTTTCCTGTGCACGATTGCTAACACGGGTGGTTATAAACAATTCCTTGCGAGGAACGCCACTTCTCCGAATCGCCTCACCTATCAGTGAACCATCACCATATGCTGACGAGTAGTCCAACAGGCGGAAACCTACTCTGAAAGCATTCTCGACAGAAGCAATATAGTCTCGTCTCAGCTTCGGCCTGCGATACAGTTTGTTATATACTTTGTCGCAAAAGTGGAGGATTCCTGACTTGGGCGTTTTGTATTTTGGAGAATAGCCCATTCCTCCCGGACCGATTCCTATAGATGGTATTTTACCGTCCTGCAATAACTCCTGAATATCCATTAGTTCAGAATTTAAGGATTGTTCCACCCCAACTGAGGCCAACACCGAAGCCTGCCACCATTACTTTATCACCCGATTTGATGGTCTGTGACTCCATGCAATCTTTCAGGCCGATCATAACTGTGGAAGACACGGTGTTTCCTGTTTCTGCAAGATTCACATAGAATTTGTCTTTGGACAGCACGCACACCTTTCGGATGGTATTCAGCATGAACTTATTTGCCTGATGGAATACGTAGTAATCTATCTCTTCTTTCTGTATGTTATTCTTTTCGAGAACTTGCGCCATCATTGCAGGAACAGCATCCAAGGTAAAGTTGAAGATGGCAGATCCGTCCATATAGAGATAGTCCTCACGACGAACATGTCCGTCATCATCGGTTGTCTCAATGCCTGTCATCTCTTTTTTTCGAGAAGCACCAGTCTCAACAATCAGATGCCTGTAGCCGCTGCCGTCGGTGCCAAGTACGAACTCGCCTATCTCTGCGACACCATCCGTAGAAATCAGGCATGCGGCGGCACCATCGCCAAAGATGGAACGGTTACTCTTGTCAGAAGGATGCAGATACTTGTTATAAGTCTCAGCCGTGAGCAGCAGTACATTCTTGGCTATTCCCGCAGTTATCAGGCCTTTGGCTACTGCCATACCGTAGATGCAGCCTGAGCATCCGAGATTGTAGTCGAAAGCTCCTGCTGTTGTCGGAATCCCTAAACGGTCTTGCAGGACACAAGCTGTCGAAGGCAGGAAATAGTCGGGACTTTGTGTGCAGAACAGCAGGAAGTCTATTGACTTGGGGTCGATATTGTATTCTGCAAACAACTTTCGCGCCGCTTTCTCAGCCATGTCGCCAGCGGTTTCATCCTCGCCAGCTACATGACGCGAGTCAACACCTACTTTCTGTGCGACTTTATCCACGCTCCACTCCGGGAACTCCTTAACCAGTTCCTCATTGGTCACTACCTTTTCAGGTAGATAGTATGATATTGCTTTGATAAATGCTTTCATCATCTAACTATAAAATGCCCCCCCCTGTTATGTTCACATTGCTCCCTGTCATCCAGACAGATGCGTCAGAAAGCAAATAGATGGCCAGATTTGCGATGTCATCTGGCGTACCATAGCGTTTGAGGGGATAGTTTTTTTCATCTTCTTTTAACTGGTCTGCATCTGTACCGTCTGCAAGCACAAGGTCTGTCCATACCATAGCAGGGCTGATGCAATTCACGCGAATCAATCGGGGGGCCAATTCTAAGCTAAGACAGTTTGCATAGGAGATAATGGCCCCTTTCGATGCACTATAGATGGAGTTACCGACACTGGGCGACCATGAGGCGATAGAAGCTATAAATACGATGGAAGCTGCCTTGTTGACTTTCTTCTGTTTCAGCAACTCTGCCTGTAACAAGATTGGAGCCTTGAAGTTGACAGACATCACACTGTCCACGTTTCCCTCTTGTAACAGCTTGGCTGGAATCCGCTGGCCAATGCCTGCACAATGGACTATCCCATCTAGTTTGGGAAGGGCTGATACAGCAGTGAGCACATCATCTTGAATGGTCAGATCACAGACCATCTTAGCGTGCAAGCCTTCTTCCATCAAGGAAAGCGTCTCGTCTAAACGCTTTTCGTTACGCCCTGCTACAACAATCATTGCCCCCATACGGGAACAGCTAACAGCGATACCTCGTCCTATTCCAGACGAGGCCCCTGTTACAAGAATTGTCTTACCTTTTAGACTAAAAGGATTGAAGTTTCCTTCCATGAAGGGATTTACTTGTTCTTGATAAGGTTGAAAAGATCTTCTACCGTTTCGCATTCACGAATCTCCTTGCCTGTAATGGTCTTACCATACTGTGTCTTAGCCATAGCTATTACTGCCATACCTGTCAAAGACGACCATTCGTCCAACTCATGAAACTCGCATTCAGGCGTAATCTCTGAAGCATCAGTATCATCAAACTGTTCTGCAAAAGCAGCTAAAAATTCATTTAGTTCCATATCTATAAAAATTGATTAATATTTCCATAATATTTCTTCATCAATCACCTCGGCAGGATGACCAGAGGCAAGCGTATAAGGCGGCACATTCTTGATGACAAGCGACAGAGCACCTACAATCGCGCCATCACCAATCTTCACACCTGGCATAACTGTACATTGTTCAGTAAGCCACACCTTATCACCAATAATGACAGGGCGAGTATTCTTATACCCCTGACGATTCATGTAATGGGATCCGTTATTATCGCGTATGGTAATATGGCGTCCAAGCATGGTGTTCTTTCCGATTTCTATTCGGTCGCCACAGATGATAGTTGTCCCTATGTTTGTCGCTCCACCGCCACCAAAGGAAAGCATAGCATTGGTGAACACTTCGATATCTGAACCATATCCGATAATTGTACGACCCTTGAATTCAAGTGTTGCTCCTTTATTAACAAGTAATCTGGTTTCAAGTTTGGAATTCTTGAACTTCTTGCTACCTAATATAGAGATGCCCTTCTTAATAACCTTTGCCCCCTTTTCTATTTCAATGGTACAATAAGGTGCAGGGATAAGCACGTTGGCGTGTGCTATTTCGCTAATAGTATTGTACTTGAGGAACTGCCAAAGTGGGACAGGACGCATCTGAGTTGTTTTTAGAACAGTCCGAACATAACCCAAACATTTCTTTATCAATGCTTTCTTTCCTACACGATTCTTGATATACTTGTCTGCTATCTGTAGGAAAGACATTTTATCCAAGTCTGCAAAGAATTCCTCACGACTAACCTTTGGTGGGTCAACGGAGAGATTCAGGGAGCGGTTGCCTGCCTCGATGCTATTGAAAGGAACTTCAACGTAATTGATTCGTTTCTTTACCTGTTCAAAATAGGCTTCACCCTTCTTGGAGTTAATCATCACAAGAGATGTGCCCAAGTTCTTCTCCATCGAACGGTTAACATTCTCAATGCCCCAGAAATCTGCCAGGGTTATATCTGCAATACGAGGATAACCCTTGAATTTGCAGTCATAGCAAGAAGGTCGGCAATAGACACCTGTCTGGAGATAGCCCTTGGTGAAGTTGCTCTGATCCTTGGTCTCGTAATATGCTTTGCCATTAGCGAGGATGACCTTCTGTGTCAGGTTGCGCCAACCATATTCTTTGGACTTGGCTTTGCAATAGACAACTTTTGAGCCATATCGCTCTTCGTATGAATCGAGGTATTTGCGCCATACTTTCGGTGAATTAATACCGCGACAGATATAGTCGGCTATAATCAAATTATCATAGTCCTTCCGCAAGAATGCACGTAATGCCGCCATCTGACAGGGAGAGCCGCAGACAAGTACCTTCTCACCTTTCTTCAGCAAATTACGCACCTGCACATAAAAGCCGTCAAGACGGCTCTGGAGGTATTTGCTGCTTCTCAAAAGGGGCAGGTCCGCCTTGTCGTTGGAGATATACTGGCGTACTGAGAAATCGTCATTGAAAATAGCTCCGCCCACGTAGCCCCCACTTTTATACATGATGTCAGCCAGGGCAGAAAAGAGACCGCCAGAGGTGCTGTCGAACACCACCTCCAGGTTCTTATGTTCTGCTGCATAGCAAATGGACTGAGGAAGGTCGTTCTTCTTCAGTTCCTTGACATTGATAATCGGGCACACCTTCTCGCAAAGACCGCAGTCAATGCATTTCTGCATATCCACCTCAGGATACCAGAAACCTTCATTATCGGTTTTAAAAGAAATGGCACCTTGGGCACATGCATCGCCACATGCATTGCAGCCGCAACAATCTACTTTATTGTTCTTTATATTTATCATAAACAAATTAGTTTGAGAAAAGGCAGGATTGCCTAAAAAGGTATCGTACTATTTACTCATGAGAGTGTTAGGCAAGAGCCTGCCATTGACATAACGATTTTTTATATAAACAGCGTCACACGACGGGCTTTCTATTCGTTTATCTGTTCACGCGCTGTGACATAACGACTGATATAAGAAAACATCTCATTCACAGGTTTACTCTCGGATACGCCATCCCAAAAATGGAACATCAAGTCTGCCTGGGAAGGCAGACCTGCCGGGGCCTGTAATGAGGCATTATAGATAATGGTTATCTCATTGCCTGTCTTTGAAACTTTTTGAAGCTTCAGTCTTTTCAATTCAATGTAGCGATTCTTGAAAGCCTCATCCTGCTCTGACAGAATAGAACTTATCCATGAGGTTAAGATTCCTCGTGTTCCGTTTTCCTCAAAATAGTGGAGGATATTGGCAAGGTGAGTGCCTATCTTGGTCTCGTCGATCTTCTTCACGCTGTAGTCGGGCATCGAGTAATCGAGAGACAGTTTCTCTCTATACTCGGCAATCTTGACGGAGTCCAGACTTTGCTTTGCGCTGGTTTGAGCAGAAATGCTTGTTGCTCCAAGGAGCAGGAGTATTGTTAACAATATATGTTTCATATTCATTATTAAAATCATCATACTTAACTTAATCCTGAAGGCTCTCAAAATCTTTACTGCTGTATACCATAGCTCTCATTCTTTGAACGAGCGCAAAGGTTTCATTTTCCCAGTTCATACACAATACGTCAAAATTGACAGTTTACGGGAGAAAGATTCGAAGAAATAGCCTCGGGCATCCTCGAATATGCGTGGTTCTATGATGAGCACGCCATCGATGGCGGTTTTGATTACGTTTATTTTATTTAGTTGATAGTTGAAAATTGACAGTTGATAAGTGACAAATTTAATTTATTTAATTATTTGCCCATAAGGGCAAATATAATTATTAATTAATTAAATAACGCGTAACGCGCGCTGTTTGTCTTCAAGAAGGCCGGGAAGCTTATGCCGATAAAGAATAGGAGTTTATGCAGTTAGGAATGCCAAGTTATGAGGTTACCGATAGGACTTTACCCCTATAAAGTATGGCAGTTTATTGCGTGACCTCCTATGCCTGACAGTGTTATCGCCTATTCCTAACATCCTTAACAGGCGGGGTAGTCAGATCTTGCCTCATCGATTTTCGAGCGGTTCGAGGAAGGCGGGGAGGATGAAGGCGATAGCGGCGACAGCGATGCCCTGCAGCTCGACGACGACACGCTTGTTCTGCTTGATGCGACGGATGACGCCCTCCACGCCCTTGAAATCGCCATCGGTGATGCGCACCTTCGTGCCGGGTTTTCCGAAGAAGTCATCGTTCCACGCCATGACAGAGACACTGTCGTCGGGGGCAGAGGCGACCCGCATGGGGTACCACCGGACCTCGTTTCGTCTGTCGATGAGTAAAGCTTCGGAGGTCATGAGGGTTGGGCGCAAAGGAGGGGGTCACCACCATATATAATAAGGTGGCGACTCACGGAAACAATATGGTGATCGTGCTTCATCTTCAACGCTGATATCCAGCAGTATCTG
>ODAJ012187541.1_pt1 | contig 26291 bp, 21 predicted proteins | sample 1539241 | NCBI WGS metagenome assembly ODAJ01 (sample SAMN02144231, study PRJEB22623) | gut metagenome | biome: sheep rumen | host: Ovis aries | place: New Zealand
AGTCACAGTGATGGTGCCGCTCGTGGTCTCGAGCTGGCCGTCTAATATTTTCAGGAATGTGGACTTGCCGGCGCCGTTCGCACCGATAAGACCGTAGCAGTTGCCCTCAGTGAATTTAATGTTGACATCCTCAAAGAGAGCCTTTTTTCCGACGCGGTAGGTTACATTGTTAGCAGCAATCATCTCTACTCCTTTAGTATTTAAGAATTGTGTTCCTGCATCAGCGATGCATCTTCAGATAATGATAAACTATTCCTTTAAAAAACAAAAGCCCTATCGGCATGAATTCATGCGGTCCTTCTGCGGCGGTTCCTGATCTCCTCCGCTTTCCTTCTCTCCTTCTCGAGCTTCTTCTCATGGTGCACCTGCCAGCCCGAATATATGATGAGAAGGACAGTGACCATAGCAAGAACACCTGTCATATCCACGCACACGTCCGTGAACTGGCCTGCCCTGCTGTCGACGAACGTCTGATGAAACTCATCTGCGCACGCGTATACGAATGAGACTATGATCGATATCGCCATGCTGCGGGTCGCCAGCGTCGTTGCGAGAAACGACAGGAACAGCAGCAGGAACAGGATCGCGTATTCCGCCATGTGAGCACCTTTTCTGACAAGCGGATGAAGTACTTCGATCAGATAATAATAGTCGTTCGGTCCGATCCGGAGTTTCATGAGGATCTCCACGACTTTCTCCGTCACCTTGAGTGACAGGCCTGCGGAGGTCTCACCGACCTGATCCGAGAAAGAAAAAATGACATACATCCAGATTGCTGCCGGCATGAACCAGAAATACTTTCGGATAAACTTCAATATATCACCTCCTAAAAGATACCGGTTCCGTATGAGCCCGCCCGACAGCTTTATGCCGCACTCTCCTTTGGCTGTTTTTTCCGTGCAAATGCGACCGCCTCGGCAAAGGCCCTATATACTACGCAAAACATCGGTACCATGAGGATCTCGCGGCAGAAGAATACGCAGCGGCTCATGGAAACGATGATTGTCGGAGTATATCCCATAATTACGGATTCCGCAAGCCCGCCGGCGTAAAAAGCCGAAGTGACCGGGTCAAGTCTGTCACCTGTGCACATAAACAGAAGGATCGTAAGCAGGAAGACATGAAAAATGCCGAAAAATACCGCGGTCCAGTTATTGGCCGTGAAGCCTCGCACACTGTCCGGGAATGCGTAATCGTATAAAAGCGGCGCTTTATATATGCGATAAAGACCGTAGTAGACCACCGGCAGTAAGGCTGCTGCCTTCGCGAAGACACTGTTCTTTCTCAGACAGACGATCACAAATGTCCCGACAGCCGTCACGAAGACGGGAACAAAGAGATCAGTGAGACAATATCTCAGTGTGTAGCTGATACCGAGAAACAGTCTGTCGCCCGTGGAGAGCAGACCGAAATCGGGGAACCAGAAAAGGATCTCCTCGGAATATCGGATAAAGTTACCGGGTGACATGATAAAAAAGAACGTAAATACCGTACCGACAACCCAGACGATGAGAGCCTTCACGGAAATTTTTCCTGTTCGCAGCGCAGCAGCCAGCAGGAGAATCAGGCCCATTGCCGCAAAAAAACCGCCGCTCTGCTCAAAGCCGGCGGTGTAGAGCGCAGCGCATCCCGCAAGGATCCACTGAGTGAGCGGACTGTCCTCGCCTCTCAGATATAACTTCAGCATGGGGTAAAGAGCGAAGAGCATGGCAGCGTATCCCCACACATAGAGGACTGCCGCCGTTTTCCAGAAGGCACTGACTTCCAGCACGGCATGCTCTGTTCCCAGATAGAAAAAGCCCATGATGAGCACAAGGAGCATAGACCAGGAAAGTCCCCGTCTCCTTCCGGGATTATTAATGATGAACATCCCCGCAAGGTAAATGCATACTGCCTGCATGAGCGCGTTGATCACATTGACAAGACCGGGGCTTATATCCATGAGGACAACAAAGACCGCGTGGGGCAGCACTCTGCCGCTCCAGGTCGTCCAATATTCCTGGGCCCATGTCCATAGGTTGCGGCCGTCCTTGGCATACATTCGCATGAATGCGGCATCATCGAGGCGCAGCGGCTGCCCGAGGTTCAACGCGAACGCTACAGCGAGCAGTATGCAGACAGAAAGCCACTGTTCCTCCATCGCGCGGATGACGCGCACCGGTTCAATTGCTTTTTTCAAACTGTATCGTCTCATCTACGGCACCATCACCCCGGTCCTTTTTATGACCGGTCCCTCATCTTTTCTCACTGAGATCACGCAGACTTCCATACCGTAAGGTTCAAAGCCGCCGCTCCGCAGTTTTGCGGCACTCTTTATCCCGAACCGTCTCTCCACACCCTGGGGCAGAGCCGTCTCCGGGAACATCGCGTTCACATCCGCCCTGATCGAGGCTATGGTCTTCAGCCTGTATACATCGATACCGTCAGTCACTGCAAAGTAAGTCTCATTGTAAGTGCTTGTGACTGTCATCTCCGCGCCGTAGTTATACCCGGAATACAATTTCGTGTCTGCGGCCCAGCCGCGGATGACAAGCACATCTTTATTGTCGCCCTCATATACTACGGATTCGACACTGCATACAAGCCTGTCATCTGCAGGCCTGTACTCCTCCATCTTTGAGGCCGATACGCCGTAATGTTCAGTGTAAAACACGCTGACGAGAAGAAGCGCGCAGGCAGCGCTCACCACAATCGGTATAAAGTTCATGAAAAGCGTTCGTATTGCTCCCCGCATCTTCTTGTCTCCGATACATTTTGAGGGTATACTAATATTGTATTTTCCGACCGAAAGGAGTATTGACATGTTCAAAAAACAGCAGAGACAACTCGACATAATTCTCTCAATCGCGTGTCTTGCATTTATTGCACTGCTCTCAGTCCTCACTTATCTGCAGGACAGGTAAGCATGATTGCGTTTTCACCTGACACCCGGAGGTCCGACAAGGTCCTCCGGGTCTTTCTTTGAGCCTGCACTTAGATGAACGCCGCGCGAGCGCGGCTTGGACTTGCCGTCAGTCCATCTCGAACATGATCTTTGTGTAGAGCCCATTTCCCATAAGTGTCGCAAATGCCTCCTGGCTCTCTTCCAGCTTGTAAACATGAGTAATGAGATCCGTGGGATCGAGACTTCCGTCGGACATCATGGAGATCACACTCTTCCAGTCGTTCACTGTCGAAGAGTACGAAGAGTTCCACGTTCCTCTGATATTGAGCTCGCCCCGGAGAATCCTCCAGAAAACATCCTTTTTAATGTTGACATCCTCCACAGGATTGCCGACGATCACGATGTTGCCGCCTCTGGCCACGACCCGCATCGCGGTCAGGACCGCATCCGAGTTTCCCGCGCACTCGAGCACCACGTCTGCCATTCCGCCCTCAGTGAATTCCCGTATAGCCTCCTCCGGATCCCATATGGACGAGTTGACCACATGGTCCGAATACTGGGACGCATATTTCACCTTGTCCCTCGTGCGTCCGATGAGAATGACCTTGTAAGCCCCGAGGATGCGGGCGATCTTGGCAGCAAGTATAGCGATCGTCCCTGTTCCTACGATCGCGACGACATCGCCCTTTTTCATCTTGCCGCGCCGGAGCGCGTGCAGGGCGACCGCTGCCGGCTCGCACATCGCTGCCGCGCGATAATCAAGATCATCCGGGACAAGATTGATGTTGAAGACCGGAACGCTTATGTATTCGGCAAATGCCCCGTCGCATCTCGAACCGTAATAGCTGTAGTGCTCACACTGGGCATAACGCTCAGACCTGCAAGGTGCGCACTGTCTGCACGGAAGGAGCGGATATACACCTGCCCTTCTCCCCAAAAGCTCCGGGTTTACGCCCTGCCCCAGCTCAACGATCTCGCCTGAGAATTCGTGGCCGGGAACCGTCGGAAAATGATATGTCCCGTTCTTGAATATCCTGTCCTTATCGCTGCTGCAGATGCCGCAGTTCTTGATCTTCAGCAGGACCTCGCCTTTTCCCGGCTTCGGCGTCGGTATCTCCTTATACACAATTTTTCCAATATCCTCAAGCACAAGTGCCTTCATAAGCTCCTCCGTCAATCTAATTTTACTGTTTCCACGACCCCGCCGCATATCTTCGCAAAGCGCATCAGGTCCTCTTTCGTCGTTATCTTAAAATTGTCGCGGCTTCCCGGCGTGATCCGTATCTTCATCCCGTTTTCAAATGCGATCTGGGAACTCCCCCGGCATCCGGCGAGATACTCCGCGGACGCTCTCATGTGAGCCTCGTAATACTTCCCGAACAGATAGGATTCCGGGGTCTGGCCGGCTACGATCTGGTCTCTCGGCAGCTGACGGCCGATCGTCTTTCCATCGAACGAGAGATAGCAGGTGTCCGTGACCGGCAGCGACGGCATTACGCCGTCATAATCGTCAGAGACCGACGCACATTCCGAGATGATATTATCGGATGTGCACGGCCTCACCGCGTCATGCACGAGCACAATGTCCGTGTCCGCGGCATACTCTCGCATAGCGAGAAGTCCGTTTTTGACTGATTCCTGCCGTGAATTTCCCGGCTGCGCAAATCCCCTGAACTTCGTGATTCCGCACTTCCGCATCCACTCATCTATAAAATCATGCCACTTTTCGTCAGCCACGATCCATATGGCGTCAATATCTCTGTGGGAATCGAACCGCTCCAGCGTGTAAGCTACAATGGGCTTTCCGTTCACAGTCAGATACTGTTTGGGGACATTTCCTATTGTCATCCGGCTGCCCACGCCGCCGGAAACGCACAGAAGATGATTCATATTCTACCTTTCCGCCCTGCGGGCTCTCCGCATTAAGAGAATATAGACGGCAGCAAGGGCCGCGCCCGCAGCGCTGATGATCGCGCCGGACATGAGTCCGGGCACTGTGTATTCAAAGCGGATCCTGTTCGTGCCCCCATGGATCTTCACCGCCATAAATCCGTTAATGTCAACAATCGCTGTCTCCGCTCCGTCCACATAAGCCTTCCATCCCGAATCGTTCGGTATGGAGAAAAACGCGTATTTGTCCGAATCCGCGTCGATCGAGACCTCATAGCTGTCCGTTGTCTGTTGGACATTGTACGCACACTCATCAAGGTGGTCTATGCTGATATCCGAAATATATTCCTTCAGTGCGGGTCCGTCAACGAACTGATCATAGGGCCTTAAATACTGCGAGACCTCTTCCTCCATATCATCCGGAACGATCAGAGTCTTCAGCATAAGTATCGCCCGGTCATCCTCGAAGGTCGACGCAAAATCAGACGCGGTCATGTACGTGTTGTAGGTAAAGCCCATCGGCGGCACCGTGCGGTCCTCATAGACATAGTAGGTCGTGTACTGACCGGTCACGACCTGCGAAGGCTCCTCGTCTTCCCTCGGCTTTGTCTCAATGGAGAAGCGCGCCGAGATGAGGTTCATCATGCCTTCAGGCGCTTCCGGGCTCTTGACATCCCGCTTCAGTCCAAGAGATTCGTAGAATCGAAAGATTGAGCCGGATACAGTGCTGCAGAAATTGGCGCTTGCCGGGTAGCCGTGGGACAGCGTTTCGATGTTGTCCCGGCTCGTGAAGCGGTATTCCGGTGTGGTGTACTCAATCTTTTCGGACGTCATAAGCTTGTCATATATATGCCGCGCGTCCTCCCGGTGAGCCAGCTGCAGAAGATATACATCCGATATGGTGACAGTCACCGAGATGACAAAGACCGCAGCGGCGAGCACAAGTTTCTGCTCTCTCTTCATGACCGTGAGAACGAGCCATGTCAAAAGAGTCCCGACCAACGCGATCACGCACCAGTAGGCGAACAGCCCCGGCCGATAAATCTTGCTGGGCTCCGAATCATTCCATTTCACCAGAGTGAGGAACAGAATGAAGAAAATCTGGATTGCGCCCCAGATGACAGCGCCTTTTGTGATCGCCCTGTCAGTGGGCGTTTTTCCCGACCATCTCTTTTTGTCCGACTCCCATCGGTCGAGTACCATGACCGAAGCCAGCACCATGATATAGTCCGCCATATAATACCAACGGCAGTAGAGTCCGGCAAAGAGCGAGAACGATGCGTTGAAAATGGGGATCACCGCCATAATCAGGCAGAACAGCAGCATTCTCGTGATCCAGTGTCTCCGGTTCTGGGTGACGAACGCAATCACCAGGACAAGTCCGGTGACCGGGATCCACGCGTTGCACGATGAAAAATTATTCTTGATCACCGCACTCTGGTGGGACATGACCTCTCCCGGAAGTATAAGTCCCTTCAGTATGTATAGATATCTCTCAGCCCCGAAGACCAGCGATGTAGACCCGGTATAATCCACCCCGACGCGGGGATTCTGTATGACAAAATAGAAAGCCGGCAGCAGTAATACTGCCCCGAGCATACAGCCGAGGGCTCCCTCGATGAATATCTGCGGCAGCCGCTTTATATACTCGCGGAACCTCGGGATGAGGTAGCGGATCACATAGTAAGCGGCCATAAAGATGATTTCACCGATAAAGAAGAAATAATTGACCAGCGCATTTATGCACACGGCAAAAATGAACGGTCCCCTTTTCTTCTCAAGCATCATATCATCGAAGGTCAGAATGAGCAGCGGGAACAGCGCGACCACATCATGGAAATGGTAGAACAGCAGATCCTCGCCCATGAACCCGCAGAAGGCATACAGCATGGAGCCGATGACTGCCATCTGCTGGTCCCTGACATATTTCCTCATGCAGGCATAGGATGTCAGGCCGGCGACCGCGTACTTGAGAGCATAGATCCATCCGACCACATACATGAAGTATCTGGACGGAAAGAGCAGTGAGAGCCAGAAGGACGGATTTCCCACGACATAGAACATCTGCCCGCCGATAAAGTTGGAACCCAGATCAAGGGACCAGTCCCAGATGATGTTTCCGGCCTTGACGGCATCATTTGCAGCCATTGCAAATGTAATCTGCTGGGAATTAAAATCCCCCGCAAGGGAGAAAAGTCCACCCTGCACTATGATCGTCCAGGCAAATGAAAGGATACCGGCCGCCAGATTGAAGAGAAAAGCCTGCACGTAATAATTTCCGAAGGCCATTCTTCCTCTTTTCTTCTTTTTCCCTGTTGATCCGGTGTTGCCGGTCTTATCCGCAGCCACAAAGAGGCTCCCCTTTCCTCTTAACATCTTGTCCATCATATCATCATCTCATAAGCAGCTGCATTTTGTAGAGCAGCCGCAGCATATTTCGGAGTACGGTCCTTATTACGGGGTCTTTCTCCTCCGAAATCGTCTTTTTCATCTCGTCAAAATCCAGATAGTCTTCAAATCTGAGTCTGTCAATATGTTCAAAATAAAACTCCGTGAGAGCGCCGTATGCCTTCTCCTCGATCTCTGTATAGAAATCCATGCGGCCTGTGTCCTCTTTCTCCACGTTGGAAGTCCCCGCGAAGTTCGTGAGGTAGCCGGGAAGTATGTCAGAGAGAGCTCTCTGCGGCAGCACACGCTTTGAGTCGCCGTCAATATAGAGCCTTCTCGGGACAGTCAGCGCAAAATCGAGCACGCGCGCGTCGAGAAGCGGGAAGAGGTACATGACACCTGCGTCCGCGCCGGCCGAGGCCGCGAGCAGCGTACGCGACTCCAGCGTTCCCGACAGAAGATTCTTCTCCGGTGAGACACCGAAGTATTTCATTTTTCCCTTGTGGCTTTGCCGCATTTCTTCTGCAAATGCAGGCTGGACCACACTGAAAGTCAGCCCGTTCGCCTGTAATCCGTTCCAGGGCTTCTGCGATTCGTATAGATATCTGACCGTTCTCCGCATGAACCCGAGGTATTTTTTCGGAGAACCTCCCGCTGCGTGTCCGGCAGCCTTAAAGTAGGCTTTGTACTCTCCGGCCTGTGCCAGATGGAACGGACCGAACCGCATCGAAATGCCCTCATCTCCTCCCCAGCCGGAGAAGACCGCCCGCACTCCGGCATCAGCGAGGGCCTGCATCGAATCCGCTATAATGCCGGTCTCATATTCGCAAATCTCCTCGCGGGCGCCGCGGGATAAGATTTTTTCACGGTCAGTTGCCTCCTGCGCGTTCCTGAAGATGCATGCATTTCCCTTCTCCTCGCAGAATCGGGTGATCACTTCCCTCTCATCGCGCAGTTTTCCGCCGCCCGCCTGCCTGATCTTATAATCCCACGGTGAGGGGGACCAGGTATAGACGACCGGTCTCACCACGCCTCTTTGATCCGCGATCTCATCTATGAGCGCTGTGACCATGCCGGAGTCAAGTCCCCCGGAGAACTCGCAGCCGATTTCAGTGCCGAGCACTGCCTCATAGCGGATCAAGGCAGCGTCCCGAAGGAGCCTGGCCGCATCGTCATAGTACTCCTCGTCATAATCGCGCCTTTTTGCCCTTCGCTCACCCGGGATGTAGAAACGCTCGGTCTTGACCTCATCCGCGCGGATAAATCGGGTGACGCTTCCGTGGACGGCCTTTTTAACATTTGCAAATGCAGTATCCGTCTCCGAGGCCATCGAGCCCAGAGTGAGGGCGTCATACACCATATTCTCATCGATCTCAGGCTCTATAAAGTCCAGGTGCAGCATCGGACGGTAATCTGTGGACACCGTGATCCGCCCCTCCGTCCGGACATAGTAGAGCGGCCGCACACCGATGTGGTCGCGCACAAGGCGAACCGAGCCGTCGCCGCGGCCAACGAGGACTGCGGCAAAATCACCGTTGACATGCAAAAGCCCCCTTGCGCCGAACTTTTCGTATATGAGGACAAGAAGCCCCTCGTCGCTGATCTCCTCATCTGCCGAGACCGCTTTCAGCATCTCGCTCCTGTTGTATATGATCGCGTCGCACACCGCAATAAAGCGCTTCGTCATGATGACCGGCTTTCCCGCAGGAACTCCCTGATGCATACCGGAGATACAGCTTCCGAGGATCAACTGCCATCCTGCCGCGCCGAGGATCTCATATCCGCAATCCGCCCTGCCGTAGACGCTGAGACCTTCTGTCATCAGCCCTGCCGCGCCTTCCGCATCCGCTATTCTGTTTTCTTTTTCACTGATGATAGCAAATATTCCGCTCATATATATGCCTCTTGCAGGTGTCATCCGGCTGCTGCGGCTTCACGCCGCGCTCTCCGCCGACACTTATGATCAGTAACTCTGAATGTCCCCCGCCGGCCTGCCGGTCAAAAATCCGGACGTCGCCCTCACGAGATACGTGAGAGCTGTCTGCACGACCACACTGCCCGCGTAATAATACCATGGCAGATGATACGGGAAAAGGACCAGCCAAATAAGAAGCAGCCCTGTGAGAACGCTCAGGAAGTTGGCTGCCAGAAGTCTGCCTGCGAGCTCTCTCCCTGAATATGTCTCCGCATTATAGAGCTTCCACTGTCTGAAAATCAGCACCGTGAGCGCTGCCGTCGGGATGCTGGATACGATCCAGATCTGCATGGGAAACATTGCTGCCCGGAGAAACTTCGTCGGACCGAAAAATATGATATCCACGATCTGAAGCATGCCCCCGCCTGTCAGGATCACCGCCATAAAATCGTAGGTCCAGAGCGGACCGTAGAAACAGATCATGCCAAGAAGCGCGCCGAGTGAATTGTGAAATACGTCGTCAAACTCTCCAAGGCCTTTGCCTGTCACGTACTGAGCCACCTCAACGAACACAAAAAGGAGCACACAGGCCGCAAAGATACGCCTTTGGTCTGTAATCTTTCTCTTCCAGGCTGCCGCTGCCGCGAGATATCCGATTGGCACCGTCAGCAGTATATTGATGACCAGAAGCTGAAATCTGTAAACATCACCCCGAAGCGCGTGCCGTATCGTCCAGAAAGGTGTCAGATTGGCTCTCCGGTTATGGCTGCCCCGAAACAGCAGGGTCTGGGACAGAAAAAACAGCATGTAAACAGCGAGAAGGATGTAAAGGATCCTGTCATCTGTCAGCTTTCTTCCGTCCCTTGGTTTTTCTATCTGATTCATCTTTTTTAAATATTTTCCTGTACAGCTTGTAAGGTCCGCGCACAATGTAGTAAAGAAAGAAGAAGCGATCGCTGAAATGGAACTTTTCGAAATCTTTCTCGGAAGGATCGATCCTTCTCTTCTTTTCCTTTTTCGTGACCAGGCCGCGGCGGTCCATCTCCCCGTCCAGATACAGCCTGTAGGCCTTAAATGTATCGTCCTTGACTCCGTTCGATCCGGTGAGCACCTTCAGCATCTCCTTTGTGAGCTGGGTGCCGAAGACCGTGCGGGTCTCATTTTCACCGGCGACCAGCGCAGCGAGGCTCTCCGAGGCCTCAAGCGCAAATGTCATCTTTCTCATGGCAGCGATCTTTTTCACTCTGTCACGGTCGATGAGCGGATGGTGAAACAGCGCGTCAAAATCGACGAGCCACTTCATCCACATGTAGCCGTGGTGCACGCCGTGATAGGCAAGATAAACGAGCAGTTCCTCCGCGCTGAAGGAGGGAAGTGTCTTGCCGTAGAATTCAAGCTCCGACTGCGCGTCGTCAATTGTAAGCAGTTCGGCGTTCTTGTAGTCGGCGACTCTCCAGTGAAGCTCCAGACGAACACCGTTCTCGGACTCAAAATCATAGTCGTGGAACTTCGACTCATAGACTTCCGTCTGTTTCTGAGTTTCAACGTAGTCCTTGAGGCAGGTGTATCCGTGGGAAAGGAGAAGCTCTTTGGCACAGGAAAGCTGCTCGTGGGGTACAAGCAGGTCAATATCTGTCGCGACCCGGTATGTCGCATCCCCGTAAAGGATCTTGGAGAGGATGACTCCCTTCATCGGGACAGCGCGGATGCCTGCCCCCTCCATGAGGCGGACAAGGCGGACCAGCTCACCGGACTGTTTCATGGCCGCGATCTTATTCCTGTTCGCATTCTCATAGAGCCCGCGGATCTCCTCTGTGATTCCGCTCGCCTCCCCGCTCCTTGTTGCCTGACCGGCAGTCGGAAAGAATTTTTTAAGATTAGTCGCGAACAGGCCGTAGACCTGATGAACATAAGCGATCCTCACGCACTCCGAAAGGTCTAGTCCCTCGCCGTAGAGCCTTTCCGCCCTTTTAAGGTAGGCTTCAGGCATCGGCATCGCCGAGCACAGGAAGACAAATCTCATCTCCCTCGTTATACCGTACTTCATGCAAATACAGCAGTCACCGTGAACTGCTCTCTCCCTTCTGCTCCGGTGACATAGATATCCCCGCAGCGCGTCCATGCATGGGCCCGCATCGCGCCGTCTTTGGTCTTCGCGACTCCCATATACACAGTCATTTTTTCATGCAAAAGAAGGCGTTTGGCCACAAACGCCTCCACAAGACATTCATTCTTAAAATGCAGCCTCGGGCACACGATTTTTATTGCCCTGGATACTTCAAAGATCCGCTCTTTATTATTTCCTGAATAAGGCTCAAAAGGGGCTGACTCACAGCGCTTTCCGAGCCGGCAGCAGATGTCGCGGAAAGCTTTTTTACTGATCAGCCATTTATAATAAAGTGCCAGTAAAAAGACTCTTACGACCAGGATCTTCAGGCTCAGCGGATACTTAAGGAATTTCAGTATCTTCATTTCTCTTCCGTAAAAGCAAGACCCGCATCTATAAGCTGAGTTAGAAAGCTCTTCGTCTCCTTCTCACACTCGGCCCTTTCGACATCATATATTTCCATCATCTCATCAACGATCCTGTCAACGGTATGATGATTCTCTAAGTTTTTCCAGATATCCCCGCCGGTCCTGCCAAGATTATAATACTTGCCTGTCTCAATATCCATCATGACAGTCTCACCGTCCATGTCAGCTGTAATCAGCCCCTCTTTTCTGTAAAATACTGTATCACTCATAGATAAATTCCTCCGTTTTGTCCCATAATTCCGCTTCTGTCGTTCCCTCGTAGCGGAAAAGATGTGCCTCGGATAAGTGCGAGGCGCACTTCGCGCATTTCTGAAAATGAGACTGCCTGTCCTCTGCCGTCACGAGAAGGTAGGTCCTGTAGGTGTGTATCTGCAGAAGGACTGCCTTCTCAAGGCCGGTCACCTCTTTAAGGAGCGGCCGATCCCCCTGCTCTCCCTCTTTCGGGATGAGCTGAAGTACACCGACGAGCTCCACGGTCTCATCGAGGAAGCTGTCGCCGACATCCATTGCGAACTTGGTCCTGCTCTCCTCCTGAAATACCGGGTGATCTTTCATATCCCAGCTTCCGCCGCGGTCGATCGCGTCCTCCCAGAGCTTCTGCTGCGGGAAGGAAGGCTCAGCCAGGACTTTACCGTTCTCAAGCCGGATCGGGGTGACATCGTCCGTCACAAGCCTGTAGCCTCTTCTCAGGGCTTCCGCAGACAGGGATGACTTCCCGGCTCCTGAGACTCCTGTTATGAGAATCCCCTTCCCGTCTCTTGCCACGCAGCTGCCATGCATGGGGACCGCGCCCCGCTGGTGCAGGATCGCGCCGAGAGCAAGACCTGTGACATAGGCCTGCATCTCCCCCTCCCTTGCAGGGTCCGTGAACAGCCGCTCGACTCTGATCTCATTTCCGTTCGCGGCATACAGCCTTACGACATTTTCAATTTCCGTCCACATTTCCTTCCTGCCGAGTATGCAGTCCGGCCATGTCTTGACGGGCTCCCTGACAAGTTCTGACGGGGCCGGCGCGCTCACGATCCTCACGTCAGGATCGCCCGTGTCCGTTGCCTTCCTCATCTGGGCCAGCGGAAAATCGCTGCTTATTCTGAGGCCGAAGCCTCTCATCATGTATGTCATTCAACCATCCTTCATTCTTACAAGATAACTGTCCGGATTCGCGAGCAGCTCCTTTGCCGTTCCCGCTTCGCAAAGATGTCCATCCGCAATGACGAGTATATCATCTGCCGTCTGTATTGTCGATACGCGGTGGGCTATAAGAATCACGGTCACATGATCTCCGAGACGCGCCAATACGTCCGCGATCAGTCTTTCATTTTCAAAATCAAGAGCGCTCGTCGCCTCATCGAGAATAAGAAGCTCCGGATCGCCCGCAAGGGCTCTGGCCAGCACGATCCGCTGGACTTCGCCGCCGGAGAACATGGCCCCGTCATCTCCCATTCTGAGGTCGAGCGGCATGATTTCACCGTCCGCCTTGCGCACAAGGAACTCCCATGCCCCGCTCTTCCTGAGGGCCGATATGATCTTGTCGTCGCTGATGCCCGGGTGGAATCTCGCTATGTTCTCCTTAACGCTCGCGTTCAATATCATCGGATTCTGCGGCACATAGCATATTCTGTCCTTGGTGACGGCGATTTTAACTTCGCCGGATCCCGGACTCAGGAAACCGAGTATCAGGTCGACTGCAGTGGACTTTCCTGCGCCCGACGGTCCTGTGAGGGCCGTTATCGTATTCTTTTTGACATCGAAGGTCACATCCTCAAGCGCGTTCTCCGAGGCGCCTGCGTAGGAGAAACTCACATGGGAGAACGAAATGGCTGTACCCTCCGGCAGATCGGCGCCGAACTCACCGTCCGTACTGACCTCCTGCGTCGACCGGTTCCCTTCCGTTCGTTTTCGAACATCCTCCATGACGCGGTAAGCCGGAAGAGTTTCCCTGATTCCCATGATGTACTCCTGGGTCGACGGGAGCAGCGGCCATATTCTCATGAACACATAGAGAACGATGACAAGGTGGGACGTCTCAATCTCAAGGAAGTATACCGCTCCGAAGAAGATCACACTGATCAGAACAGCCTCTCCGATCGTCGACAGCATGCGAGGTCTCGCCACATTGTCCGCAGATCGGACCATCGTGTGTTCAAGTTCCCTGGACGCGCTGTCAAACCGCCTCGCCTCCTCCTCCTCGATGCCGTAGCTTCGAATCTCCTTAAAGCCCGCGAGCTGTGTCTTCATCTCGGCTGTAAAACGGTCGTACTGGGCGGTCAGAGTATTTCCGATCTCCTTTGACCTCTTCGTGAAAGGTCTGAAGAAGATAAAGAAGATGCCTCCCGCGCAGATGACGAACAGCGACAGCGGTACCGACATCGCAAAAGCCACGATGAGTTCCACGAAGGCCGTCGCCATATTGGTCAACATACAGAGAAAATAATTGACAGTGGTCGTGAGCCTCGGAATCTCATTTACCATGGCGTCCATATGCCTTGCCTGACTGCCTGTGATATAGCGCTCCCACGGAGTATTCATGAGGCAGCTGTAATACTCTTCCCGCATGTCTGCCGTAAAATTGGACGCCAGCTGCATACACTGGACCCGCATTTTCCGATGCGCGGCAGCCTGTACCAGCATGATGACAAAAAAGAATCCCAGAACGAAGATCAGCCTTAAGAGCAGCGGCTGCGCATTGAGGGCGGCAGCTGCCGCGCTGAGGCCGAACGGCAGAGTCGCGTCCGAGCTCGCCCCTCCGATATTGAGGATGCCCAGAATAGGAATCAGGGTCAGTATTGTCACGCCCTGCAGCAGCGATGAGACGATCATGAGGACGAGGGTCCATACAAAAAGGCCGGCGTCTTTTTTTAGAACATCCCGGAGCACTGCCCCCAGCTCATGCACCATCTTTTTCTGTCTCCTCACTCTTATGGATTTCTACAGCCGTATCCGGCTCATGTCTCATCATCAGCAGTCTCCTCAAAGGATACAAATTCTATCTTTCGGATATTGTGCTTATCCCGGTTCCCCTCCGCCGGCGGCTTCATATAATCGCCGTAGAACCTGGAAAGGAATTCATCATAAAGTCTCGGGCCGGGCAGCATGACATCCTCAAACCTGTACAGGCGGACATGCTCACCTCCCCAGACATTTTTGGGAACGATCTCGCGGTACGCGTACGCCCCGAATACATTTGCGCCCGTGCTGCTGCCGTCCCATCCATAGCGGTGCAGCTTTTTATCGATCTCCCAGAGGATCTCCTTCGTGTCGGCTCCCCTGCCGAGATTCACCCTCTTCGCGGCTTCGATAATGAGCCGCTGATAGAGCGGTCTGCCCGGTCTGTTAAGATTCACCAGATAATCAAAGCACGACAGATGGTATCTAAGTCTCGTCCACATGAGAGATGTGTAGTGCAGGTAACGGAAAAACGGAATATTCGGATTTCCGTCAAGCGGGAAAATATCGATCCACGCGGACTCGATGATTTCCCGGCCTCCGGAAGCATTGTATACCCGTACGCGGTTGTCCACGATGCGGCTGAAATATCTGTTGTAATCTTTTTTGATCTTGAAATTCAGATACTCAAAGTGCTCCGGAAGACCTTCGCCTCCCGCAAGGAGGTCGAACAGTCTGTCATAATCTTCTCTGGGCATGCCGATGTCCACGTCATCGTCCCAGGGAATGAAGCCCCTGTGCCTTACCGCGCCGAGCATAGTGCCCCCGATCATGTAATAACGCAGGTGCTCCCTCTCACAGATATCGATAAAAACGCGGATGATCTCAAGCTCTGCCAGCTGCAGTTTTCTTAAATTGGAATGAACTTCTTCGTTATACATCACTGACCCTCTCTTCGTCTGCGGAATACGCCTCCCCAGACGTCCATACGATGTGACAGCTTCTGCGGGATCGGCTTGCTCACTGCGACCTGAAGTTTCTCCTCTGCGCGGCCTGCTGCATTTTGCTTCTCCACTGCCGTATAAGTTCCCGGAAGGTACGCGAACGCAAAAAGAATGAACGGGTCATACCAGGACTCAAGGAAGTGGTGGTCTATACAGGTAGTCGCGGCGATGAACGCGATGATCAGGGCAATTTTCGGCTGCCCTCTCCGCACTGCCCTCATCGCGATATAGACAAATGTTCCGACTGCGATCGTCGTGAGAATAGGACCGTACATGATGAGCGACTGCATGTAACCGATGTCGACAAAGTTGTAACCGACTGTGTCATTGAAGTTGATGACGCCGTGTCCCTGCTGGAAAAGATACGTGCCGAACGGCTTGATCCCAAAAATCAGGACGTTGTAGTATGCCATGGCGATGCGGTGACTTAAAATGCTGTCGATGTGGGACCAGAAAGCCGTCCTCTTGTAGCTCATGACAAAGCAGTATACGAATACGTAGAGCACCGGCATGACCATGGGCAGAAGTTTTGAGCACCACCTTGTCTCGAAAAACTTCGTCTTCGCATTCACGTAAAACACAATGCCTGCCGCCGCGATCAGAATCGAGTCCACTCGGACGTCGCAGAAGTAGAGAATCGCCCAGCCCGTCAGAAGGTAGATCAGCGTGTGGATCCAGTTGAACTTCTTGTCGAGAAGATAGGCGACGCCGAGATAAGTATAGAACACACGCGCTCCGAAATCCGTGGGATAGATAAATCCCATGGAGTTCCTTGTCGTACCGTCGAATATGATCGAGTGGCTGATGCCGGATATATCGTCTCCTGTCGCCCGAAGAAAGATCCGGTTCGTGAGCACGCCCGTCGCGGTGAACAGGATCGTGATGCCTATAAGGAAGAGTCCGATATAGGTGAACGCTTTGACGATCCTATCAGATCTGATCCCTCTTGCCCCCATGATAAGGAAAAAGAGATCGATGCTGTATGTGTAGCCGGACGACAGATAGCACACGATCAGAAGGAGCATCATAGCTCCGTAGAGTATGAGCCGCTTCAGTGTGAACCTTTCGACCATAATGATTTTCGTGATAACTGTTGTATAGAGAAGTGCCCTGGCCATCATTCTGCTGAGATCGCCGAGCGGCAGGAACTCTATGAACATAGTTGTCGTGAGGAAGAGGGAGATATAATAGACTCCCGCCCCGATAAAGAAAATCATTTCGGACGGTGTGAACAGTATCGCCTTTTGTTTATTGTCAAGATATGATGCTGTCTTCACTCCTGCCTCTTTCATTCGCGGTCCGCAATAGCTTTTTCTGCAGCCCGCGCGGTAAATTCTCCGGCTGTAAGCAGCCGGCCAACTGCTGCCGCGTTCTCACGCAGCTTCGCGTAAGTCTCCTCATCCATGCCCGCTATGATCTCTCTGATCTCACTGAGAGATCCGACTGTGACGCCGCATTCATGGGCAAGAATGAACGGGGCGAGCGCCGCTTCCTTCCAGATAATGACCGGAATGCCGGCTGCCAGATAAAGTGATGTCTTGTGAGGATCGTTGATCCGAAGGTATTCCCCGTACACACCCTCGCAAGTCCGTGAGGAGGGTCCGTCCCAGACGAGACCGAAACCGCCCTCCAGTTTTTCTATGATCTCTTCGGCCGGATAAGAGCCGTAGTAGACCACGCCCTTTTCCAGGTCAAGCTCGGCGGCTTTCTCGGCGCTGACGGCATTTCCCGCGAAATTGACACCGTAAAGGTTCCATCTGACGTCCTCCGGCAGCCGGTACACATAGCCGGCCTTCACCGGAGTGAGGTTTCCAGCGATGATCACACCCGCGCTTTTATCCCGCCGGCCTCTACATGCCTCTCCCCCCAGATAATCAAAAATTTCAAGATTGATCAGCTTTTCGGCGGGAATATTCATTGCCTTCGCGACCATCTTTCCCATACGGTCATTATGGACGATCAGCCTGTCAAAATACCGAAGACACAAGATTTCCTCAAAGTACTTGCGCAGACGGTTCTTCAGCGACTTATTCCTGCGCTTTAAACCGCGGATGGCCTCGACATCGTGGAGAACAGCGATCAGATACACTCCTCTCTTTTTGAGAGACTTAAGAACCCGGTAAAGAAACAGCGAATGGTTCACTGCCGGGAACTGCACAAGAAGCACATCGCCGCGCGTGAGACTTTTTGTCTTCTTCTCCCACTCGCGTTTCGCCTTTAGATGCTCACCGATCTGGACAAATGCGGGATGGTCCATCCATCTTCCCGTGTCGAAATTGATGCTCAGTTCGCGAAATGTCATATCTGACCCGCCCCGGGTCAGGATGCGGGTGATGTCGTCCCTCGCCTTTTCGCTCGCAAGTCTTTTTTCGTTTTCTGTGAAAGCTGTCTCACAGGCTATATAATAAGTGCCTGGCAAATCAAAGCACCTCCGTCCGATTTGTATCTCACCGGTTTATATCTCACCGATCTGTATCTCACCGATCTGTGTCTCACCGATCTGTGTCTTACCGATCTTTGTCTTGCCGATCTGTGTCTTACCGGTCTGTATCTTACCGATCTGTATCAAGCCGACATGCAAGGGCGCTCATCATATCACACTCAGATATACTTCAAGTATTTTTTCTGTCATATATCCGGATGTAAAGTGCAGCATTGCGTGCTTGTAGGCCCGGTCCGTCATGTCGGAATAGATGGGACCGTCGCTTCCCGCAAGCTCATCGAGGATCCCGCTCCACGCTTTCACATCCATGGCCTCATAACCCAGACAGAGATCTTTCATCTCCTCATAGCCTCCGGTCTTTGACCTCGCGACCGGTACCCGCATGAAGAATCCCTCGAGAGCAGTCATGAGAAAGCTCTCCTCGGTGCTCGGAGCCAGCAAAAGATCGGACATGCCCAGGATTTCCCTCGTGGCTGTCCAGCCGGTAAAGCGGAAATGGGAAAGTACTCCCAGCTTTCTGAGCTCTCCGACCAGAGTATTATAGAACGACACTTCACGGCTGCCGGAGCACAGAATGACGAGCCTTTTCCTCTTTTCCGGTGAAAGCGCAGCCAGGGCTTTTCCGATGACAACATGGTTCTTCCTCGGATCAAAACGCCCGTGTATACACGCGACGCGGCTGCCCGGGGCAATGAAAAACCTCTGCTGAAGTACAGCCTTTTCCTCTTCGGTGAGGGAGAGAAGCGCTGACGGATCGACCCCGTTAGGTACGACGCGGATTTTTTCCTCCGGAATATGCAGCCCTTCCATCATGAACTTTTTGGACGCGCCGGACACAGCGATATTCATGGCAGCGCTGCCGGCCAGCGCGCGGTGGAAAACATCTGTCTTCAGGGAGAGCGAGTGGCAGGTGAATACACACGGCACCCGGACGCCCGCGCATTTGACATAAAACGCGCTGTCTCTCCCGTGGCAGTGGATGATATCAAATCTGTGTTCCTTCACTATTTTCCTGATGACGGCAATGCAGCGCATCTGGGCAGCAGGATTATGGTCGCTGATCGGCGCGACAAATATCCGGCCTTTGAGCAGCTCAGCGCACATTCCGCCATGCTCTGCCGAAGTGAGCAGATAGACACAGTGCCCCATCATAGTGAGCTCCCTGGCAAGCGTGTACACATGCACAGCTTCGCCTCCTGCCCTCACTTTTGTGGACGCGAGCAGAATATTCAGTTTCTTCTCTGAAGATGCTCCCATAATTGTTCTGCCTGCCCTAAAAATAGTCGATAATTATTATGATTATACTAGCATTGGGCTAAATAAGGAAGAGCAAATTTCCGCTGCGCTTCCTTCATGCCTGCTCTGTACGGCAAAAGATGGCAGCATTCTCGCGAATGTCTGCCATCTTTAAATAAATCATATAATATTATGCAGCGCCTACCCAGTCCCAGGGATCTTCGATCTCAATAGTCGGTGCGGTTGTTGTTCCCGTGGACTCAGCCGTCTGTCCGGACTCAACTGTCTCGCCGGACTCAGCTGTTCCAACGGAAGCCGCAGCGGAATCTGTCGCGCTCTCCAAAGCACCTGACTCCGTGCCGGATGAGATATCGACTGCCGCCACAGCACCGGAATCCGTTACTGTCGGCAGGAAGCTTGTCGCATTTACCTTATCGGTGTAAGCGGAACTTCCGTCACCGTAGAGAATATCCTCGATGATAGGGAGTGTTGTCGCAAAATCCGGTACCAGGATCTCATGATCGATCGTGAACAGACCGTCAAACGGAATTCTCGCGCTCTGAAGCTTATAGTCTGTAAGGCTGATGATCGTCGGAACAGAGCCGAATATTCTGGACTCCGGAATATTGTGTGTGACGTACGGAAGGATTTTCCGTATGATCGACGCTTTCTCCTTTGTGCTTGCGCTGCCGATCTTGCCGATGATCTGGGCAAGAATGACTCTCTGGCGCTCTGTCCTTCCGAAATCGGAATTTCCGACGCTTCGTATCCTTGCATAGCCGACGGCCTGATAGCCGCTCATGTGGACATCGCCGCTCGTGAGCAGGAAGTGCTGCTGCGGGTCTTCGCCGTTGAGCCGTGCCATCTCGCTGATATAGCCGTTGGCAGCCTGCATCTCGGCATCGGAGATCCGAAGATCGACGCCTCCGAGGAGGTCGATGATCTGTATCATTCCGTTAAAGTCGACCCACGCATAATTGTCGATCGGGATCTTATAATTGTTCTCAATCGTGGTCACGAGAAGCGGGCACCCGCCATACGCGCAGGCAGCGTTGAGCTTTTTAATTCCGTGGCCGGGGATCTCAGCATAAAGATCGCGCATGAAAGACATCATTGTGATCGTCTTCTTTGTCCGGTTGAACGAGAGCAGGATATTGCAGTCGGCATTGCCGTACCAGCTGGAATCCCTGCGGTCAACTCCTACGAGAAGAAGATTGTAGACATCTTTTCCACCGACCATGTCGACATCGGCTGCCTCGATCTGCGCCGTGACTGTCTCTGTCAGCGCGCTCTCGTCCTCGGCTGTGAGCCCTGTGTCTTCGACTGTGGCGGCCAGCGCGAGGTTATCAGTGTTCTCAGCGATCTGCGTGTCGGCAATAAAGTTAGCCCTGTTGTAATATGTGTGCATGACCACGAATCCGGCGATGAAGAGCACTGCGAGGATCGCGGCTATCGTGCCGAAGATCATAAAACCGACATGCTTTCTGGGCTTATCACCGCCCAGGTCATCGTCTTCATCTTCGTCATCTATATCCTCATCGTCCTCGTCATAGTCCACAGACTCGGCGCGGTTGTGATCTCTGACGAAGCCGGCAGAGTTGTCCTCCGTGTGGCTGACAGCCGATGAGGCTGTGTCGGATACATCCCTGAAGCTGGGCGTGTATGCCTCCTTCTTGGAAGGTCTTACTTCCTCCGGCTCCTCCGGGACTGTCGTCACCTCCCTGGCCACGGCATCCGCCACGGGCTCCGGGTAGACCTCCGCTTTCCTGCTCTCCGCTTCAGCCCTGGCTGACATCGCGCTCTTTTTCTGAGCTTCCTTGATATCCTCCTCGAGCTTGTCGGAAACATCCTGCCCGATCTCGGATATCTCCTCGGTGCCTCCTCTGGCGATCGCTGCCGCCTCGGCGACATTTCGGGCTACGAATTCAAGATCTTCTTTCCTTCGGTTGGAGACGACCCTGTCCTCTCCCTCCTCATCGAGCGTCCTCTTGACATCCTCGACGGATGTGGCCTCACATGCCTCCTGCACTGCATCGATACGCTTCATGCGGTCCTCGTTGTTGTGCTGAAGGATCCGAAGGAGCATGAGCTGATAGGTCTCATCGTACCATGCTTCCAGCTCCTCTTTCGACATCGCTGCCACATGATCTACTTTATCATCTCCATCCATATTGTTATTGCGAATGTTGAAGTTGTAGAGCATGAACTCGATGTTGCTGAAGAGCCTCACATTACCCGGACTCCTGTTGTCCGTATAACTCTCGATCGTATCCCCCATCGCGTTCAGAATGCTCTTCTTCCGCTCAAGGTTCCCGGATACCGAGTAACTGTTGTACTCGATGATCGCGTCGATTGCGGGATCCTGCGATGTCTCGGCGACAGCGTCCATTGCGACGTCCTTGGTCACCAGATAGATGACTTCCTTATCGGAAATGTACTTGACATCGTATTTCAGCCTTGCCAGCAGTTCTCTGATCCTTGACAAAAGGACCGTATAATTCCTGAGGTCAAAATCATATCCGCGGGTCTCATCCGCATTAAAGTTTCTTCGGCACAGCTCAGCAATATTCAGTGTGTACTGCAGATATGTCAGGATCTCGTTCTTTGTCGGATCCGGTTTTGCCAGAATACCGTCAATATTAAGACCCTGCCTCATTGCGTCTGTGTCCGAGCAGCCTTCCTTGCCCTTCCAGGAATAAAAATACTTCTTGTCTACAAAATTCTCTATTGAATATTCCTTGAAGCCGTAGGACAGGATATGGCTCTGGAAGATCATTTCGATCTGTATCATCGCGTCATGATAGTCGAAATATTCGTCTTTTTTTCTGCCGGTGTGCTTACCGCCAGCCCTTCCGGGCTGTTTTGTGCCGGCTGTCGGATCCGGACTTGTCATATCCGGACTGACATTGTCGTTGATCTGTGGATCATTAGCCATTCAAACGCCCTCTACATTCTCCAGGCATCATTTGCCCTATACAATAGTATTACATAATCTTTGTTATGATAGCACACTTTTTTATCGTTGCAAAGTCAAAGCCACTCAAAATATACAACTGTTTTTCACATTTTGAGGCTTTCCGCATGAAAAAAAGGCCGCCGCAGCGCGGCAGCCTTATAAGACCGGTATTCTTATTCAGTTTTTTCAGGAAGGACTACCTCAATGGAGAGCTCCCTGAGCTGCTTCTCATCGACATTGCCCGGAGCCTTGATCATGAGATCGGACGCATCCTTGACCTTCGGGAACGCGATGACGTCGCGGATCGAGTCGGAACCGGTGAAGATCATTGCCATGCGGTCGAGACCGTAGGCAAGTCCCGCATGAGGCGGAACACCGTACTTGAATGCCGTGAGAAGGAAGCCGAACTGCTCCTCCGCCCTCTCCTTCGTGAAGCCGAGGACTTCGAACATCTTCTCCTGCACCTCATCGATATGAATTCGAACGCTGCCGCCTCCGAGTTCCGTGCCGTTTAAGACGATATCGTACGCTTCCGCGCGGACAGAGCCCGGATCCTCGTCCACATGCTCCCAGTCAGAAAGGACCGGCATCGTGAACGGATGATGCATGGCCATATAGCGTCCCTCTTCATCCGACCACTCAAGAAGCGGGAACTCGGTGATCCATACAAATCTAAGCTCGCGCTCGTCGTAGAGCCCCAGCTGCTTTCCGAGTTCGAGACGCAGAGCGCCGAGCGCGGCGCAGACGACCTTGTACTTGTCGGCTGCGAACAGAAGCAGGTCACCGTTCTCGCCGTCCATAGCGGCGATCAGATTCTTCATCTCATCCTCCGTCATGAACTTGCTGAAGGAAGACTTGACTTCGCCGTTGTCCTTGATCGCGATATAGGCCATGCCCTTAGCACCGTAGGTCTTCGCGACCTCGGTCAGCTTGTCGATCTTCTTTCTTGCCATTCCGCCCTGACCCTTTACATTAAGGCCGCGGACAAAGCCGCCGGAGGCAAGTGCCCCGGTGAACACAGCGAAGCCGCAGTCCTTAACGACATCGCTGACATCAACAATCGGCATTCCAAAGCGAAGGTCCGGCTTGTCGGATCCGTAGAGGTCCATTGCCTGCTTCCAGGGCATTTTCTCAATGCCTTCGGCAGCGACCTTATTTGCAGCCTTCTCCGCTGCGACAGCGAGGGACTCATCCATTCCGAGGTCACGGTAAATTTTCGGCAGACGGGCAAGAATAAAGGCGATCAGGCGGGTGTTGACATCCATGACGTCTTCCTGTTGTACGAAGGAGAGCTCCATGTCGATCTGTGTAAATTCCGGCTGACGATCAGCGCGGAGATCCTCGTCGCGGAAGCATCTTGCTATCTGATAGTAGCGGTCATAGCCGGAGCACATGAGCAGCTGCTTGAATATCTGCGGGCTCTGCGGCAGGGCATAGAAGCATCCCGGATGCACACGGCTGGGAACGAGATAGTCGCGGGCTCCTTCCGGCGTGCTGCCGATAAGATCCGGCGTCTCGATGTCGAGGAAGCCCTCTCCGTTCATAAATTCATGGACAAGCGCCACAAGGCGGCTCCTGAACATAATCTTCTTCTGAAGCTCCGGACGGCGGAGATCAAGATAGCGATAGCGGAGACGAAGATCTTCTCTCGTGTCAATACCGTCAAGAACATGGAACGGCGGTGTCTCCGATTCGCTCAGAATACGCAGAGACTCGCCAGCGACTTCCATCGTTCCTGTCTTAAGATTCACATTTGCAGCGCCTTCCCTCTTTCTCACAGTACCTGTGATCGCGATACAGTACTCGCTGTGCAGAGAAGCTGCCTTCTCATTTCCCTCAAAGATGACCTGCATGATGCCGGTGCGGTCTCTCAGGTCGACAAAGACGATTCCGCCCTTGTTGCGGCTCTTTGCGACCCATCCCATGAGTGTCACCTGTTTTCCGATCATATCCTCTGTGACCTCGCCGCATCTTGCAGTGCGTACGAGACCCTTCATTGATTCAGCCATTATATCCTCCAATTATTCAGCAAAAAACTCTCTGATGTCTGTGTAACCTTCCTGCGCAAGCTGTTCTTTCTGGAATTTCTTATTCTTCTTCATAATAGAGATCCCGACAGCTTTTCCGGCATCCCTCTCCTTCTGAGCTTCCGCAAATACATCAGCGAGCCTCTCGGAAGGCATCTTCTTTTCGATAAGGAACGCAACTTTTTCTTTTGCGTCCGGAACTTCAAATCCGCGCTCGAGGAGCAGCATAATAATGCGCTCGAAGCCGATGGAAAATCCTACCGCCGGTGTGTCATGGCCGGTGAACTTGCCGATCATCTCATCGTATCGCCCGCCACCGCCGACGGAGCCGCCGAATTCATCCATAGCGATCTCAAAAATCGGGCCTGTGTAATAGCTCATTCCGCGGACCAGGGTCGGATCGAACATGACTCTGAAATCAGCCGTTTTGACCTTGTCGACTACGGAGATGATTTCCGGAAGCGGTGAGCCTTCCATGAGGACTGCCGGGTCGACGTTCTCGTCGAACTGGGCAAGGTATGCTGTCACCTTCTCCTCGGGATAACTCTCGAGCAGCTCTTCTCTCACGCCTTCAAGTCCGATTTTATCCATCTTATCGAGGATGATAAAAACCTTGTCGTAATCCGCCGGCTCAAAGCCTGCCTTTGAGGCCATGGCCTTCAGTATCTTTCTGTCATTAATGCGGATCGTAAAATTGTGGAAATCGAGTTTTCCAAGGACTGTCGTCGTCGCGAGAATGAGTTCTATCTCAGCCAGATAGGACGGATCGCCGAGGATATCGATGTCGCACTGTGTGAACTGGCGGAAGCGTCCTCTCTGCGGACGGTCTGCACGCCATACACTGCCGATCTGCAGGGCTTTGAACGGAGCCGGCAGCTCGTTCATGTGATTTGCGTAATATCTTGAAAGCGGAAGGGTCAGGTCGTAGCGCAGACCGCTGTCCGTCACGTTTTCCTCTGTTGTAGCTCTGGAGAGGTCAAGTTTCTCACCGCGCTTCAGGATCTTGAAGATCAGCTTTTCATTCTCTCCTCCCTGCTTGGAGAGCAGGTTCCCGATGTGCTCGACCGCCGGTGTCTCGATCGATGAAAAACCGAATTCCGCGTAGGTCTTGCGGATCAGCTCCGTCACATACATGCGGACCGCCATCTCGGACGGAAGAATATCCTTCATGCCGTTGACCGGCTTTTTCTTAAGTGCCATAATTGTTCCTCTTTCTTTATGTAGTCTTGCTCTGCCCGCCCTCAGGGGACATTTCCGCATGCCCGGATGAAGGCTTCCATCTCGCGTACCGCACGTAAGGTCTCCTGTTCCTGACCGCGAGTGCCGGACAGAGCTCCTCGTCCGAATCAGGGATATCGACCTTGTAGGATGTCCCGACTCTGTGCACGACCCGCTCAAAGGCCAGAAATACGCGGAGATCAAAACAGCTGATATCCTCGATCATCAGAGCCATCGTCTCCTCCTCCGAAAAACGGCTCCTGTAGGGCCGGTCAGAAGTCAGGGCCGCGTACACGTCACACACGCGGATGATTCTGGCTCCCATGGGAATCTTCTCGCCCGACAGTCCGTCCGGATAGCCAGAGCCGTCATAATTCTCATGGTGATGGCGGATCATACGGCACACATCCTCGCCCACCCCATAGCTTTTGAGGGTCTGGGCTGAGATCACCGGGTGCATGCGCACATATTTCATCTCCTCGACGACAAGCGGGCTTCCCGGTCTCACGTCCGAATACAGGTAGTTGGCAAGCCGAAGTTTACCTATATCGTGGAGAAGACCGGCTTTCGCAACGAGATCTTCCTGCTCTTTTGGCATATTAAGTTCCCTCGCGACCTCACGCGCAAGGCGGCTCACATATATTCCGTGTGCAATTTCCTCTGTGAGATTATAATCTACGATTTTAGCCATAGTCTTCCACGATACTGAGAACTGCTATGCCGCGGGCATCCAGCTTTAAATCATACCATCTGAGAGTATTAATGTAAAGTGCCGATACCTTTTTAACAGTGAAGGTCCTTGCTTTTCGATGAAGATGGTGTTTGCGCCGGGTCCCGAACTTGTGCGCAGCCGGCTGCCCCTGCACTTCGCTAACGGCAGCAAAGCATCCATCTTCGTGAGAAAAGCAT
>ODAJ014755984.1_pt1 | contig 26291 bp, 30 predicted proteins | sample 1539241 | NCBI WGS metagenome assembly ODAJ01 (sample SAMN02144231, study PRJEB22623) | gut metagenome | biome: sheep rumen | host: Ovis aries | place: New Zealand
CTTGCCGCGGGAATAGGCGGCGAAGAGCTGGTTCATCGTGCCGGCGTGATCCTCGCGGGTCTTGCCGACGCCGATGCCCTTGTCCTTCAGGCGGCTCAGGGAGGGCAGCACGTCCACCGGCGGCACAATGCCCTTGCGGTGCAGGTCGCGGCTGAGGATGATCTGGCCCTCGGTGATATAGCCGGTCAGATCGGGGATCGGGTGGGTCTTGTCGTCCTCGGGCATGGTCAGGATCGGGATCATCGTGATCGAGCCCTTCTTGCCCTGGCGGCGGCCGGCGCGCTCATAGAGGGTGGCCAGGTCGGTGTACAGGTAGCCGGGGTAGCCGCGGCGGCCGGGGACCTCCTTCTTGGCGGCGGAGACCTCGCGCAGCGCTTCGGCGTAGTTGGTGATATCGGTGAGGATGACGAGCACCTGCATATCCTTCTCAAAGGCGAGGTACTCGGCGGCGGTCAGCGCCATGCGCGGGGTGGCGATACGCTCGACGGCCGGGTCGTTGGCGAGGTTGGAGAACACAACGGTGCGGTCGATGGCGCCGGTGCGGCGGAAATCGTTGATGAAGTACTCCGACTCCTCAAAGGTGATGCCGATGGCGGCGAAGACGACGGCGAAGGTCTCGTTGTCGCCCAGCACGCGGGCCTGGCGCGCGATCTGCGCGGCGAGGGCGGCGTGGGGCAGGCCGGAGCCGGAGAAGATCGGCAGCTTCTGGCCGCGCACCAGCGTGTTCAGGCCGTCGATCGTGCTCACGCCGGTCTGGATGAACTCGGCGGGGTAGGCGCGGGCGGCGGGGTTCATCGGCAGGCCGTTGATGTCCTTGTGGGCCTCGGCGAGGATGTCGGGGCCGCCGTCGATGGGGCGTCCCATGCCGTTGAAGACGCGGCCGAGCATATCCTCGGACACGGCCAGCTGCTGGGGATGGCCCAGGAAGCGCACCTTGGTCTGCGCGAGGTTGATGCCCTGCGCCGACTCAAACAGCTGCACGACCGCCTTGTCGCCCTCGACCTCCAGCACCTTGCAGCGGCGCACCTCGCCGTTAGGCAGCTCCAGCTCGCCCAGCTCGTCGTAGGTGACGCCCTCGACGTGCTCGACGACCATCAGAGGGCTGGCGATCTCGCGGATGGTTTTGTATTCTTTAATCATGCGTCCTCACCTCCGGCAATGACTTCGGCGATTTCCTGCTTCATCTGCGCCTCGATCGCGTCGTAATCGGCGGCGAAGCTCTTCGCGTCCGCCATCTTGGCGCGGCCGATCTTTTCGCGGGCGGGGATGACGAAGAGCGCGTTCATGTTCACGCCCTTGTCCAGCGCCTCGCGGCAGAGGCTGTCATAGCGCAGCACCAGATCCAGCAGCCGGAACTGCTTGGCGTAGGAGGAATAGGCGTCCTCGTCCACGAAGGCGTTTTGCTGCAGGAAGTCCTCGCGGATCATCTTCGCCGTCTCCATCGTCAGGCGGTCGGCGGGGCTGAGCGCGTCCTGACCGACCAGGCGGACGATCTCCTGCAGCTCGCTCTCCTCCTGCAGGATGTGCATGGCGCGGGTGCGGTTGAGCATGTAGCCCTCGCCGAACTGCTCGGTGTACCAGGGCTCGAGCGTGTCCAGATACAGCGAGTAGGAGGTCAGCCAGTTGATGGCCGGGAAGTGGCGGGCGTAGGCAAGGGAGGAGTCCAGCGCCCAGAACACCTTGACGATACGCATCGTGGCCTGGGAGACGGGCTCGGAGATATCGCCGCCCGGCGGCGACACGGCGCCGATGGCGGTGACGGAGCCGCGGCGCTCGTCCTGGCCGAGGCACTCGACCACGCCGGCGCGCTCGTAGAACTGCGCCAGACGCGAGGCGAGGTAGGCGGGGTAGCCCTCTTCGCCGGGCATCTCCTCCAGACGGCCGGACATCTCGCGCAGGGCCTCGGCCCAGCGGGAGGTGGAGTCGGCCAGAACGGCGACGTCGTAGCCCATGTCGCGGAAATACTCGGCGATGGTGATGCCGGTGTAGATGGAGGCCTCGCGGGCCGCCACGGGCATGTCGGAGGTGTTCGCGATCAGCACGGTGCGCTTCATCAGCGGCTCGCCGTTGCGCGGGTCCTTCAGCTCGGGGAACTCCATCAGCACGTCGGTCATCTCGTTGCCGCGCTCGCCGCAGCCGATGTAAACGACGATATCCACGTCCGACCACTTGGCCAGCTGGTGCTGCACGACCGTCTTGCCCGAGCCGAAGGGGCCGGGGACGGCGGCGGTGCCGCCCTTGGCGATCGGGAACATCGTGTCGATGATGCGCTGGCCGCTGTTCATCGGGCGGCTGGGCACATATTTTCTGGTATAGGGGCGGGCGACACGCACGGGCCAGCGCTGGATCATCGTCAGCTCATGCTCCTTGCCCTTCGCGTCGCGCACGACGGCGATGACGTCGGTGACGACGTGGCTGCCGCTCTCCACGCGCAGCACCTCGCCGCTCACGCCGTTCGGGACCATGATCTTGTGGAGGATCGCGCTGGTCTCCTGCACGGTGCCGAGCACGTCGCCGGGGCCGACCTGATCGCCGGGCGCAGCCACGGGCACGAAGTCCCAGAGCTTGTCGCGGTTCAGGGCGGGCACGTCGATGCCGCGGGTGATGGAGTCGCCGGCGGCGGCGCGCATCTCGGGCAGCGGGCGCTGGATGCCGTCATAGATATTGTCGAGCATACCGGGTCCGAGCTCCACGGACATCGGCATCCCGGTGGTGACGACCTGCGCGCCGGGTCCGAGACCCGAGGTCTCCTCATAGACCTGGATGGAGGCGCGGTCGCCGGTCATGTTCAGGATCTCGCCGATCAGGCGCTGAGCGCCCACGCGCACCACGTCGGAGACGTTGGCGTCACTGAGGCCCTCGGCCACGACCAGCGGGCCGGATACTTTGGTAATCGTTCCGCTCATGCAATCAATCCTTTCCTTTTAAACTCCCCCTCCGGGGGAGCTGTCGCCGCAGGCGACTGAAGGGGGTTCTCCCCCTTGCCAAAGGGGGCTGTCAGCCGCCAGGCTGACTGGGGGATTACGAATTTGTTTCACAGAATATTCGTGCCGACGGCGCGCTCCACCGCGGCCCTCAGCGCCGACTGTCCAAGGCCGATGCTGCCCTCGCGGCCGGGGATCAGAATGATCGCCGGTTTCGGGCTGTCCTTGAAGCGGTCGATCTCATGCGAAAGCTCGGCGGCCAGCGTCTCCTCGATGTAGATGATGGCGTAGTCCTCGCTGTCGCGGGTCAGGTGCCGCAGGATCTGTCCGGCCTCCGCCGCGTCCGCCGCGGGGAAGGTCTCCAGACCCAGGGCCTTGAAGCCCATGACGGTTTCTCGTCCTCCGATAACTGCTATTTTAAGCATAGAAATCACGCAGCCTTTCCCGGATGGTCTGCGGGGCGATGCCCGCGAGCTTTCCCGTCAGGATCATGCGCACGGCGGTGATCTCGTTCTCCACCGCCGCGAGATAGGCCGCGACGGCCTCCTCGCCGAAGGAGACGAGCTTGGCCGAGCGCAGGTAGAGCATCACGGCGTTGTCGCAGGCGCGCTCGAAGGCGGTCATGCTGCCGCCCTCCGCGGCGGCGGCGCCGAGCGCGGCGGCCTCGGAGAGCACCGAGCCGCCGAAGATCGCGGCAAGGCCCTCGCCGCCCGCGGCGGCGATGCGGTCGGGGTCCACCCGGCCGCCCGGCACCAGCGCCAGGCGCAGGAAGTCCGCGTTTTTGCCCATGCGCGCCGTGCGCACGGCGCTTTTAAGGTTGGTGCTGTCGGCAAGGAGGCTCACATAGCCCCGCACGAACTCGCCCCGCTCCGCGCTCAGCGCCCGGAGCTCCTCGAAATACGCGCCGTCGAGCGCGAAATCCGCCAGTTGCGGGTTGGACGTGCGCGCCAGCAGCTCCCGTCCCTCGGTCAATGCCTGGGCCAGCCGCGCGGGCAGCTCGTGCAGCCGCTCCTCGCGGTAGGCCGCGAGCATCGCCTCGGGGGCGACGCGCCCGGACGCGCTCATCATCGGCAGGGGCTCTGTGCCCATGGCCTCGGCCTTCAGGATGACCTTGGCGTTGTGGTAGTCGTACTTGACGCGGAAGAGATCCACCAGCTCCCGCGCGGGCGGCTGCAGGGACAGCTCCCGGAAGATCTCCGCCCGCTCCCGGGACAGCGCCCGGTCGATCCCGGCGGCGTTTTGCTGGGACAGATCCTCATAGCCGCAGTCGGTCAGGAGCTTGGCGCACTCGGCGTAGGAGGGCGCCTCCAGCATCCGCTCGGCCTTTTCGCGGGAGAGCATGCGCACTTCCCGCGCCCGCAGCATCGAGGACAGAAACAGATAGTCTTCTCGTTTGGTCTGCAATCCAATCCCTCCTGTCCGTCGGGATCAGTCAAACAGCTCGCCGGCCAGCTCCGAGGACAGCTCGCCCCGCTGCAGCTCGACGAGCAGCTCCGCGGTGCAGTTGGTCTCGATGCTGCCGCGCCGCAGCAGCAGGCCGCCGGCAAAGGAGCCCTCCGCCGGAGAGAGCTTGAGCGCCGCGGGCCTGCCTGCCGCCGCGAGGCGGGCGTTGGCGGCCCTGACGGTCTTCTCGCCGACGGCTTTGCGGTCGCGCGCGTTGAGGACGATCTCCTCCCCGCCCGTGACCGAGGCCTCGGCCGCGAGCTTTGCCAGCAGCGCCACATACTCCGCCTCCGGCAGCTTCACCAGCTGCTCGACGGCCAGCTCGAAGCTCTTTGAGACCATCTCCTGCTTGAGCGCCAGCAGACCCTTTTTCGCCTCCATGCGGGCGATGCGGTCCATGCTGTCGACGCGGTCCTCGCAGGCCTTCTGGCCCGTGCGGAGCTTTTCGGCGTAGCGCTCTCTGGCTTTGGCCTCAAAATCGGCCCGGATGTCGGCGCACTGCTGCTCGGCCTGAGACAGGATCGCGGCGGTCTGCGCCTCGGCGTCAGCCCGGATATGCGCGATGATTTTTTCAGTGCCTTTCATATGTACTCCAATCCGATCCGTGTAATCAGAAGTTGATGGCGTTGAGCATCAGGAAGGACGCCAGCAGGCAGAGGATGGCGTAGAACTCGACGACGATGCACATGATCATGCCCTTGGACCAGTCGTCGGGCTTCTTGGCGAGGATGTTGACGGAGGCCGCGGCGACCTTGCCCTGCGCGATGGCGGAGAGCAGTCCGCCGATGGCGATGGGCAGGCAGGCGGAGACGATCTGCAGGCCCTGGGCCACGGAGATCGCGCCCGCGCCGCTGATCTTCAGATAGGCGAGGAAGAAGATAACGAAGCCGTAGAGGCCCTGGGTGCCGGGGATGACCTGCAGGATCATGACCTTACCGGACTTGCTGGGGTCCTCGGAGACGAGACCGGCGCCGGCCTCACCGGCGATGCCGGTGCCCTTGGCCGAGCCCACGCAGGCGAGCGCCGCGGCCAGAGCCGCGCCGAGCAGAGCCAGAGCCATACCGCCGAAAGATTCGATGAAATTCATGTTGTTGTCCTCCTGTTTTATTTCAATTAAATGATTCCTTTTACTTCGCCTTCACATAGCGCTCGCTGTACCGCAGCGGCTTGAAGGGCTTGCCGCCGTCCACATAGAACTTGCCGAAGAATTCCAGGCACTGCAGGCGCAGGTCGTGCACATAGCAGCCGAGCAGGTTCAGCGCAAAGTTCATCGCGTGGCCCAGCAGGAAGATGATCAGAAAGGCCAGCACCGTGACGACGTTGACGCCGCTCGACTGCGCGGGCATGACGGCGACGGTGTTGAACACCTTGCCGACCACGCCGCCGGCGAGCATCAGCGCCATGATACGCGAGTAGCTCAGCACGTCGCCGAACCAGCCGGTCGCGGTGTTGTAGATGCAGCCGAAGGCCGCCGTCACCTTGCCGAAGCCCTTGGCGTGCCGTCCGGCGCCGAAGAGCAGCGCCGCCGCGCCGACGATCAGCACGGCAAGCCCCGCGTAATGGAGCAGCGTGCTGTGCACCAGCAGCAGGTCGAGCGCAAAGAGGATCGCGCCGACGAGGATCACCCACAGGGAGCCCTCCTCAAAGATCGCGTCGCCCTTGTTGCCGGCCTTCCACTTCTGCACGAAGGACACGGCCATGCCGGTGTTGAGGTGCAGCACGCCCAGCACCATCGAGCCGTAGAGCACCATGGTGCTGTCCGTCTCCGGGCTGAAGAGATGCCAGAGGCCGGGCCATGTGCTGTCGGGATTCAGCAGGTGCACGATCTGATAGGGGATGTCGCTGAAGAAGCCGCCGGTCAGCGCGCCCATCGCGAAGGTGGCGATGCCGCCGTAGAGCAGCAGCTGGCAGAAGACCCGCGAGCCGCCCTCCGGCTTCATTTTCACCAGCGCCACGATGGCCGCCGCGATCATGATGAGCCCGTAGCCCATGTCCGCCATCATCAGCCCGAAGAACAGGATGAAGAAGGGGGCCATCAGCGGGTTCGGGTCCACCGTGCCGTAGGCCGGCAGGCTGTACATATTCGTCACCATATTCAGGGAATTGGTGAATTTGTTGTTTTTCAGGGAGACGGGCACCTCGGGGTATTCCTCCTCCGGGGGATCCTCGCTCTCCCAGGCGCAGCCGAAGCGCTCGAACACCTTGCCGAGCTCTTCCTCCCGCTCGGCGGGCATCCAGCCCTGCAGCAGCACCACGTTTTCGGTGCCGCAGAGCTTTTCCTCCGTCTCGGCGAGGCTGACGCGGGTCTGCGCCGCGTCGCAGGCGAGCCGGAGGGCCTCCCGCTCCGGGGCTTTGTCAACGATCGCCTGCTCGCAGGCGGTCTTTTCCTCCGCCAGCGCCCTGAGCTCAGCTTCGCTGCGGTCGATATTCTCCTGCGCCGTGCCGGTCAGTCCCGCGAAGGCGACCGGCGCAAAGCCGACGGCACGCAGCGCGTCGAGCGCGGCGGCGGTCTGCTCCTTCCGGCTCAGAAGCAGCAGGTAGCGCTGGCTTTTGTCCGTCGACACCGGGAACAGCTCGGCCTCTTCGGCGGCCTCGGCAAGCGCGGCCTCGGCCCTGGCCGGGTCGGTGCGCACCGGCGCCGCGCCGAGCGTCACGCTGCAGCTGCCCGTCTCGGCGCACTCCAGCGGCAGCTCCAGGGCCGCCCAGGGCCGCAGGGCTTCGATCGCCGTGCGCAGGCGGCTCTCCTCCGCGCCGATGCGGCGGATGCGGTCGCTGCTCTCGCGCAGGGCCTCCGCCGTCTCCAGCGCCTGCCGGAACGCCGCCTCGTCAAGGAGCCGGTCGCCGGCCACCTCGGGCTTGGGGCTGAGCAGCGGCGCTTTGGCCGGGGCATAGCGGCCCAGGATCTCGAGCGCGCTCTGCAGCGCCTGCGCCTCGCCCCGTGCCGCCATCAGCTCGCCGCTCTCGCGGCGCAGCAGCCCGGCGAAGTCCTCGCTCTGCAGCTCCGAGGGCTCGGAGACCTCCACGCAGCCGTGCCGCAGCAGCTCCTTCAGCAGCTCGTCCCGGTCGGAGCGGACAGCCATCAGCCGCAGCTTTTTCATCTGTACAATGGCCATCTCAGTTGTTCACAATCCTTTCCACCACGAGAGCTGCCGCCCGCTCGAGCCTTGCCTCGGCCCTTGCGCGCAGCGCGGCCTTTTTGATCTCGGTCTCCCGGGACAGCCCGGCCGCCTTGCTCATGGCCTCCTCGTCCGCCTTCCGGCGCAGCTCGGCAATAGCGCTGTCCGCCTTGTCTCCGGCGGCGTCCACCGCTGCCCTGCCCGCCGCCTGCGCGTCGCTGACCATCTGTCTGGCCTTTGCTTCCGCGGCGGCGACAGCGGCTTTGGCTTCATTTTCCGCCTGGACGACGCTGTTGATCGCTTCAAATGACATTGGCACACCCCCTCTGTCTGTTCAGAAAGATACTGACATGATACCGCAGATTTGGTCATCTTGCAAGCATCGCGCCCCGATTTTCTCGAATATTTCTGTATCATCTACTCAAAATGACGCAAAAAGGGAGCGCTGCAAAACGCAAATACGAGCGGAAATGCAACATTAACTCCGTAGGGGAGGGGCTTGCCCCTCCCGGCGTCAAGGTGTTTCATCCATAAAAATGTGAGGCGAATTCGTAGAAATGATCGAATTCGCCTCACATTTTTCTGTACTGTTCTTCCTCCCGCGCGGGAGGGGCAAGCCCCTCCCCTGCGTCAGGACATTGATCCGTGCGTCTTTCCGCATGTTGCAGCGCGTCCTTTCGGGCGGCAGGTTTATGATGAAAAGGAGGGATCTATCCTCCCCAGTATCGCCGCCCCTGCGGATGCTTGTGGATCAAATCGCCCTTGACAAGGTGCCTGCCGGTATTTATTCGTATTCCAGCTCGATGCGGAAGCAGGGCCTGTCGGACACGCCCTCCATGTACCAGCGCCCTTTGTCCTCGCCCCAGCGGAGTGTGAGCGCGTCGCGAAAGCGCGCCTCGGCGGTGTATTCGGTGCTGACCGAGAGCAGCCGCCGCCCCTCCGCCGCGGCGGGGATATGATCCTCCGCGAGGTCGAAGTAGCGGGTGTTGTTCATGTGGCCGTTGAGATCGACATAGCTGAAGGGCACGGTGAAATCGGCGCTCCCGGTGCATGCGAGTTTTTTGAGTCCCGAGGGCAGGCGGATCTCCCGCCCGGTCGTGACGCCCGCGATCTCCACGCCCCACTCGTCCGGAAAGACCATCTTCCGGGTCTTTTCGTCCACCAGCATCCAGAGGGCGCTGGCCGAGAGCAGGGTGTTGTCCCGCTCGTCGGCCAGGCGGTAGTAGCGCGGGAAAAAGACGTGCATCATCTCTCCGGGCCAGGACGTGAGCGTGACGCGCTCGTCGTAGACCGGCAGGCGCGCGATCTCGCAGCGCTGCATCGTCACGACCCACAAAAGCCCCTTGTCCAGCGTTTTTTCACGGCCCATGCCGAGCTGCTCGGTGTGGCGGATCGAGGCCTCCTGCAGCAGCTCAAAGAGCCGCGAGAGCCGAAGCCTGCGGTACAGATCCACGTCCTTGCTGCGCAGCAGCAGCTCCTCCCGGTACACGCTCATTTCTTCTCGAGCGCCTTCGTCACCGCGTCGGCCACGTCGCCGAGGGTGGCCATTTTGCTCCACTGGCGCTGGGGGATCTTGATGCCGAAGATCGCCTCGAGCTTGCAGATGACGAGGATGAAGCCCATCGAGTCGATGGCCGTCTCGGTGTTGACGACGCTGTCCTCCTTCAGCTCCATGTCCCGCATGTCGGGGAAGCAGTCGAAGATCACGGTTTTGATCTGCTCAATGATTTCCTGTCTGTTCACGGTCTATTCCTCCATGTTCCGCTGGAGCTCCCAGCGTTTGATTTTTCCGGTTGCGGTGCGGGGCAGGGGCTCCGCCGTCACGATCACCCCGGCCAGCTGCTGCCCGCGCGGCAGCGTCTCCATCACCGGGCGCAGCCGCCGCAGCAGCGCGTCCGCCTCGCCCTCGCCGACGTACACCAGCACCGGGCGGCTGTTTTTCAGCACCACCGCCAGCTCCGTGTGCCCCAGGGCCTGCATCAGCCGCGCCTCGTATTCGGGCAGATAGAGCTTGGTGCCGTCCGGCAGGACGAGCATATCCTTTTTGCGGCCCGTGATGTGCAGCTTTCCCTCCGCGTCAAAGCGGCCGAGGTCGCCGGTGTGCAGCACGCCGCCGGCCAGCACCGCCGCCGTGTCCGCCGGGCGCTTGTAGTAGCCCTGCATCATGCAGGTCGGCGCTTCGATGAGGATCTCGCCGTCCCCGGCGAGCGTGATCGTGTCGTCCGGGCAGACCTCCATCGCAAAGGGGTCGCCCCCGACGCTGATCGCCACGCCCGAGCTCGTCTCCGTCAGCCCGTAGCCAAAGCTGACGCGCAGGCCCATCGCCGCGGCCGCGCCGAGCAGCGCCGCCGGGCAGTCCCCCGCGCCGACGAGCACGAGCTTCAGCTCGGGATTGGTGAGCCGGCGCTGCAGCAGAAAGCCCAGCAGCAGCGGCACGACGGACACCGCCGTGGGCTTAAAGTACGCGCAGTCGTCGCCGTAGTGGCGCGCGCCGCGCCCGAGCGCCACGGTCGCGCCGCAGCTCAGGCCCCACAGCAGCCCGCACACGAAGCCGAACACATGGCCCAGCGGCAGCAGGCACAGAAGCGTATCCTCCGGCCGCAGCGGGAGCTTGGCCCCGCCGTTATATGCGCTCGCGCAGAGGCTCTGCTCGGTGAGCACGACGGCCTTGGCCTGCTCGGTGGTGCCGGAGGTGAAGAAGAGGATCTTCCCTCTCCCGTCCCTCACGCCCTGCGTCAGCGCCGGGGCCAGCTCCTCGCAGAGCTCCCCGTCGCCCCAGAGCGTGTCGATATCGGTATAGGCGATCAGGCGCCGCAGCAGCTCCTCCGGGGCGTTCTCGTCCAGCAGCACGAGCTGCAGGCCCGCCAGCACCGCGGCGAAGATCGTCACGACGCAGCCGCGGCTGCCGTCGGCCAGGACGCCGAGGCAGCTTTTTCCCTCCGCGCGAAGCTCCTCCGCGCGAGCGCGCACCTCGTCCAGCAGCTCGGCGTAGGTCCGGCTCTGCGGCCCCTCCGGCCCCTCGAAAACGAGCGCCGGGCCCGCCGGCTTCCGCTCCGCCCAGTATAGGAGCATTTCCTCAAACGTGTGAAAACGCATGCGATCCCTCCGCTCATGATTCCGCCTTCCGGGCGTCTTTTGTACAAAGTATACCATAGCCGCGAAAACTTGGAAAGGACAATTTCATATATTGTGAAAAAAAGTCGTGCATTTTCCCTGCGCTTGCTATATAATGGTTGCATCGACGAAATGTCGCGTTTTCCTTTTATCTAATCAATTACTGGAGGTAAAGACATGGACAAAAACACCCGCATCTGCATCATCGGCGGCGGCCCTGCCGGCCTGTCCGCCGGTATGTATCTGGAGAAAAAGGGCTACGAGAACTACGTGATCTACGAGCGCAACGACCGCGTCGGCGGCAAGTGCTGGAGCCCCCGCTACAACGGACGCCGCTATGAGATGGGCGCCATCATGGGCGTGCCGTCCTACTACGCGGTGGAGGATGTGGAGAAGTTCTGCGGCATCACCCACGACGGCCCGAAGCTCAACCGCAACTACAAGAACGCCAGGGGCGAAGTGATCGAGCCCTTTGCCCGCACGCTCGGCAACATCATCAAGAATCCCTGGATGCTCAAGATGAAGGGCCAGCTCAAGAAGTTCGGCGAGCTGCTCGAGACCAAGTACAAGGGCTACGATGTCAACGGTCACCGCGGCGTTGCCGAGGGCCGTTACGACGGCTACGCCGTCACCCCGGGCCGCGAGAAGATCGAGGGCGTCAACCCCAATCTGAAGGACCTGGCCATGCCCTTCAAGGATTTCTGCGAGATGAACGGCGTTCCCCTCGTGCAGAAGATCTGGATCGGACCCTTTACCTCCTTTGGCTACGGCTACTTTGACGAGATCCCCGCGGCCTACGTGCTGAAGTATCTCGACTACCAGACCTGCATGAACTTCGTCAAGGTCAATCTCTGGACCTGGAAGGAAGGCACCCAGTACATCTGGGAGCAGCTCAACGACCACATCAAGCATCCCGCCGTGCTCAACAGCACCATCGAAAAGGTCGAGCGCAAGGACGGCAAGGTCTATGTCACCGTCAACGGCAAGGTCGAGGTCTTCGACAAGATCATCGTCACCGCTCCTCTGCACATCCCCGGCAAGCGCGACGACGGCCAGAAGGGCATGGATGAGTACTTCGACGTGCGCGACGACGAGAAGGAGCTCTTCTCCAAGATCGACTACGAGCGCTACGACGTGCAGGCCTTCCTCACCAAGCCCGAGAATCACCCCGAGATCAGCTACTATGTGTTCGACAACATGGTGCCTGAGAAGCTCGGCCACCTGATGGTCTATTACCGCCGCTGGAAGGATCAGATCGACCAGGTCATCACCACCTACGCGCTGCGCAAGCACAAGAATTCGAAGGAGATCCCCTACGACGAGTGCCGCCAGACGGTGCAGGACGACCTCAAGATCATGAAGAACCCCGCCGAGGAAGTCATCAACGAGTGGTCTGTCTACTACTTCCCCCATGTCTTCTCCGAGGACTACGCCGCCGGCTGGTATGACAAGGTCGAGGCGATGCAGGGCAAGTACGACACCTTCTATGCCGGCGAAGTCATGAGCTTCGGCGACATGGACGAGACCGCCGAGTACTCCCGCGAGCTGGTCGAGCGCTTCTTCTGAACAATATCTTCAAGTCGTGTCATCCTGAGCGGAGCGAAGCGAAATCCCATCGCTGTCATCCTGAGCGAGCGAAGCGAGTCGAAGGATCTTTATTCTCATGCAAAGAGGAGCAAAAAGATCCTTCGGCTTCGGCGCAGGCGCCTCCGCTCAGGATGACAGGGGGAGCATCGTTTCGCTCCTCAGAATGACACATTTTTTGAAAGGATGAGTCTATGAGCTTTTACAAAGACCATTACGACGTCGTCATCATCGGCGGCGCGCTGGCCGGCATGTCCGCCTGCCTGCAGCTGCAGGCCTGGGGCGTCAAGGACATCCTGATCCTTGAAAAGCACAACATGCCCGGCGGCCTGGCCACCGATTTTGTGCGCAACGGCTTCGAGATCGAGGCCACGCTCCATGAAATGATGTCCATCGGCCAGCCCGGCAAGCGCCTCAAGGTCGGCAAGTTTTTTGACGACATGGGCGTGAAAATCGACTGGCTGCCGGTGCCCGAATGCTACCGCGTCGCCCTGCCGAACTCCGGCATCGACAAGGTGCTGCACCCCGACTATGACGACAGCTACACCACCGTTGCCAAAGAAATCAACGAGGTCTGCCCCGGCACCTATGACAAGGTGCACGAGCTGATGCTCCTCTGCCGCCGCGTGTACGACAGCATGAACATCCTCTCCGTCACCCCGATGAGCAAGGTGCAGATGCTCCTCAAGCACCCCGACTTCGTCAAGACCGTCGGCTACACCGCCACCGAGGTCATCAACACCTTCGATCTGCCCAAGAAGGCCGTCGAGATGCTGACGCCCTACTGGATCTACGTCGGCAACCGCATGGACGACCTGCCCTTCACGATCTACGCCTTCCTGATGGCCGACTACTTCACCGGCTCCTACGTCTGCAAGGGCTTCAGCCATGAGATGAGCATGAAGCTGCAGGCCAAGTGCGAGGAAAACGGCGCGCAGTACGAATTCGACCAGGAGGTCGAGAAGATTTTGGTCAAGGACGGCAAGGTCTACGGCGTGCGCACCGCGCGCGGCGATGAGATCCACTGCGACTACGTCATCTCCGGCCCCTATCCCAACAAGGTCTACAGCCAGATGATCGAGCCGCTGAGCGAGGTGCCCGAGGGCGCCATCCGCATGATCAACAACCGCAAGCTCTCCGTCGTGCCCGTGTCCGTCATCATGGTCATCGAGGGCACGCCCGAGGAAAACGGCATCACCGACTATTCCACCTTCTCCGGCACCACGATGGACACCAACAAGATCTGGGAGAACTACTCCAACCTCACCGAGCCCTACAACTACATCACCACCATCTGCCTCAACTACGCCAACCCCACCCTCCCCGAGGGCTACACCCAGCTGTCCATCACGGCGCTGGTTCCCTCCAAGCCCTTTGAGAGCGTCAAGGAGGAGGAGTACTACGATCTCAAGCGCCGCCTCGCCAATGAGATGATCGAGGAATGCATCAAGATCACCAAGGTCGACTTCCGTCCCCGCATCACCGAGATCGAGGTCACGACGCCGATGACCGTGTCCCACTATGTCGGCGCCTGGAAGGGCAATATCTACGGCTACCTCCACTCGATGGAGGACCACGCGGTGGCAAGACTGCAGATGAAGGAGAAGGATCACTTCATCGAGGGTCTGGAATTTGCCGGGGCGCACGGCATGTCCGGCGACGGCATGGGCCCGCAGATCACCAACGGTCGCGCCGCTGCCAAGGGCGTGAAGGAAGACATGGAAAAGAAAGGGAGGCTGTGAGATATGAGCATCAAAGTCAAAGGCTTTCTGAAGGACGTCGGCGGCGCCTCCCGCGTGACGAAGCTGAGAGAAGAGAATTTTGCCAAGGGCTCTCCGATCCCCGATCCCCGCGATCCGATCCGCGAGCTGGCCGACAAGCTGCACCCGGCCTCCATGCAGGTGCGCTGCACCGATATCCGCGAGGCCTCCCCCAGCGCCCGCACCTTCCGCTTTGAGTCGGTGGACGGACACATCCCCGTGTTCCAGTGCGGCCAGTATGTGAATTTCCGCCTGCAGATCGGCGAGAGCCAGCTCTCCCGTCCCTACACCATCTGCTCGGCCCCCTATGAGGCGCGCACGGACAAGCCCTTCTTTGAGGTGACGATCCGCCGCAACGTCCCCTATCTCGTGCCGGACTACTTCTTTGAAAACGTCCATGTGGGCGATGTGCTGGAAGCCAATCTCCCCTTCGGCACCTTCTACTATGAGCCCCTGCGCGACAGCAAAACCATCGTGGCCCTCGCCGGCGGCTCGGGCATCACGCCCTTCCACGGCATGGCCAAGGAGATCGCCTACGGCAAGCTCAAGGGGCTCAAGCTTACGATCCTCTACGGCTCGGTGAAGGCCAACGACATCGTGCTCAAGAAGGAGCTCGACGCGATCGAGGCCGCCTGCCCGGACGTCAAGGTCGTGCACGTCCTGTCCGACGAGCCCGACTGGCCCGGCGAAAAGGGCTTCATCACCCGCGAGCTCATCGAGAAGTACTCCGAGGGCGACGTGACCTATATGTTCTGCGGCCCGCTGCCGATGTTCCGCTTTGTAAAGAAGGCGCTCGACGAGATGGGCGTGACCGGCCGCCGCTTCCGCCACGACGTGGTGAACAATCCCGCCGACATCTCCACCTGCCCCGGCTATCCGAAGGGCACCGAGACCAAGACCTTCCACATCACGGTCGTGCGCGGCATCCAGGAGGACGTGATCGAGGCGAGGGCCAGCGAGCCGGTCGCCGTGGCGCTCGAGCGCGCCGGGATCAAGATCAACACCCACTGCCGCAACGGCGAGTGCGGCTTCTGCCGCAGCCACCTGCTGTCCGGCGAGATCTTCGTCTCCCCGGTCGGCGACGGACGCCGCCGCATGGACAAGGAGATGGGCTGGTTCCACGCCTGCTCCTCCTGGCCCCTCAGCGACCTGAAGATCAAGATCCCCATTATGTAGTTTTTAGTTTTTAGTGTTTAGTTTTTAGAAAAAACGGGCTGTGACTATTGTCACAGCCCGTTTTCGTTCTATGTCTTTCAGATCAGATGCGCCTTGACGTGCTCGAGCGCGTCGTCCGCCTCGGCGGAAACGCTCAGCACAAACTCCACGTTCTCGCGCGCGGAGAAGGCCTCCAGCCAGATGACGAACTCCTCCAGCTTCTCCGGGGACTTGTCCCCCGCCAGCTTGAAGAAATTGTCGATGAAGATATGCGTAATATCGTAATTGCCCGCGTGCAGGCCGCTGACAAAGCCCTTCAACAGTTCATACGAGCCGATGCCGTAGGCGCCGGCGTCGATCAGACGGGCCCGGTACGGAATATCATAGGTGAGCTTCTTTTCCTTTTCGATGCATACCACGTCGCCATGCTCCAGGGCGACGGCCTCGCGCACCATATCCACCAGCCGCTTCGTTTTGCCGGAGCCCTTGAGCCCCATGATGATTTTTACCAAGCGGATCACACTCCTTTCCTTGTTGTATACAGCTTACCATTTTTCCGCAAAAGGCGCAAGAGGCAAGCGTAAACAATTCGTTAATGCGAGGTAAAAAATCCTGGATGTGAACACCGTGTGTTCGCATCCGGGATTTTTAGTTTTTAGAGTTTAGTTTTTAGTTTTTAGAAGATCACTCGGGTGCATGTTTTGGATTGCAGAAACGCGGAGCTTTCTGCAAATTTGTTCTGGAAGAAAGGGTGTTCCCAAAAGAAAGCGGCTGTTTTCAAGTTTGCTCCGCTAAAAACTAAAATCTAAACACTAAAAACTAAGCTCCGGGGCTGCATCGCAGCTCCGGAGCTTGAATCGGTCACATAATGATCGCCTGCTTGGGGCAGACCATCGCACAGGTGCCGCAGCCGATGCAGGTATCCTCGTCGAGCGTCCAGGTCCTGGCCGCGCGGTCGACCTCCAGCGCGCCCACCGGGCACTTCTTCGCGCAGATCGTGCAGTAGACGCACTTGTCGGGGTCCTGCACGGGTCTGCCGTCGTCCCGGGGCTTGAGCGCGGGCTTGGCCGCAGCGGGCTTTTCCTCGGCCTTGGGGGCTTCCGCCGGCTTTTCCTCAGCCTTGGGCGCAGGGGCCTCGGCGGGCTTTTCCTCCGCCTTCGGCGCCGGCGCGGGGGCCGCCTTCGGCGCGGCGGGAGCGGCGGGCGCGGCCTGGCCCACGGTGACAGGCTCGTCGCCGGGCATCAGGATGGCCTTCTTCGGGCAGACCTCGGCGCAGTTGCCGCAGGCCACGCACTCGTCCTCATTGAGCGTCCAGGTCTTCGCCGCGCGGTCGACCTCCAGCGCCCCGGCGGGGCACTTTCTGGCGCAGATCGTGCAGTAGACGCACTTGTCGGGGTTCTGCACGGGCTTGCCGTCGTCCCGGGGCCTGATGACGGTCCCGACCGCGGGCGCGGCGGGAGCGGCAGCCTTCGCCGCGGGAGCGGCGGCGGGAGCCGCCGGGGCCGCCGGCTTCGGCTTCTTCACCGGAGCCTTCTTGAGGAAGGTGCCGGACACCATCAGATCCTCTTCCTTCGTGGCGATCATGTGGTAGTCGCGGGTGAACTCGATCGCGCCGTGGCCGCAGAAGTCCATGCAGGTCGCGCAGAAGGTGCAGGAGCCGAGATAGAAGGTGCGGGTGACGAGCTCGCCCTCCTCAGTTTTTTCAATGCTGTGGGTGATGGCGTTGCCGGAGCAGACGCGCTCACACATCATGCAGTTGATGCACTTGTCCGGGTGAAAGACGATGCGGCCGCGGTAGTTGGGCGCGGCCTCGCTGGGCCTGACCGGGTACATGTCGCAGCTGCTCTTTTTGAACAGCGAGGAGATCGCTTCCTTGACAAACGGGAAATCCATTACTTCATCGCCCTCCTCTTCTCACGCAGGATCTCGGTGGCCTTCACGAGCCCGTCGATGACGGCCTCGGGCTTGGGCGTGCAGCCGGCGACGTCCACGTCCACATGGACGTACTTGGACAGCGGCCCGGCGATGGCGTAGCTGCCGCGGAAGACGTTTCCGCTCTGCGGGCAGGAGCCCATCGTGACGATGCACCTCGGCTCCGGGACCTGCTCGATGGTGCGCAGCACGCGATCCAGCGACTGCTGGGTGACGGGGCCGGTGACGACGACGATGTCGGCGTGCCGGGGCGTTCCGGCGAGCTTGAAGCCGAGGCGCTCGGCGTCATAGCGCGGGGTCAGCACGCTCACGAGCTCGATGTCGCAGCCGTTGCAGGAGCCGGCGTTGATGTGGAACAGCCACGGGGACTTGCCGGTGCTCTCTTCGATCAGTTTCTTAAACATACGCGCGCCTCCTCAGAATCCGTACCACGCCAGCACCAGGCTGATGAGCGCAAGGCCGGTGACGACGGTCCAGTAATATTTGAAGAGCTGTTCGATCTTCAGCCGGGCCGTGACGGCGTGGACGAAGGAAATGGTGACCAGGGTCAGAACGATGCACAGCAGCACCAGGATCAGCGCCTGCAGGATCAGCGCGAGGCCGGAGGCAAGGCCGCCGGTCAGGCCGATCGCCGCGACGAACTGCTCGACGCCGGTGCCGATGCCGCCGAGGAACAGGGCGACAAAGAGGCTCGTGAGCGTCAGCATCTTGACGGCGTGGCTGAGCTTGTAGATGCCGAGCGGCGCGCCGCTGTACTCGGCGAGCAGGCCCTCGCAGATCTCGGTCTCGGCCTCGGCCGCGTCAAAGGGGTGGTTGCCGGTCTCGCCGGGGATGATGAGCAGCATCGCGATCGCCGCGGGGATCATGCTCGCCCGGCAGATGAGGCTGCCGTGGGCGGCCTGGTAGTCCACAATGCCGCTCAGCGAGAACACGAGACCCGTGCCGGCCGCGCTGCCGACCGCCTTGGCCACGCTCAGCAGCACCAGCACCAGCGGCAGCTCGACGGCCAGCACCGTGACCATCTCACGGCTCAGGCCGACGCCCGCGTAGGGCGAGCCGGTGGCCGCGCCGCCCAGCATCACGGAGACCGCCGGGATCAGCAGCAGATACAGGATCACGATCACGTCGGCCACCTCGGGCAGATGACGGAAGACGCGGAAGTTGAAGATCGGGATGAAGAGCTGGATGACCACCAGGGCCGCCAGACCCACCAGCGGAGCCAGCATAAAGGTCGTGCGGTTGGCCGTCGCGGGGATGATGGTCTCCTTGCCGCAGAGCTTGAAGAAATCGTAGAAGGGCTGCAGGATCGGCGGGCCGACGCGCTTTTGCATCCGGGCCACGGCCTTGCGGTCGATGCCGCACAGCAGCAGGCCGATCACGAAGCAGAACAGGAAGCCGGGGAAGATGAGGATATAGCCCAGGTAGAGCAGGGCCGTCTGAAGAAACAGAGCCAGATTAAACATACTTCCCACCTCCTTAAAGAACGATCTGCAGGAACACGATGGCCAGCGCCAGCGCCGTCACCGCCCACAGGGCATAGTCGTTGACGATGCCGCTGTGCAGCTCATGCATGAAGCTGAAATAATGCCGCCAGTTGTGCTTGAAGCCCCAGAAGAGGTCTCCGCCGCCGACCTGGGAATAGACGCTCTTTTCACCGCTGAAGAAGAGGTCGTATTTGGCCGGGACCGTCTCGCCGGAGGCCTCGCTGACCCGGTCGTACTTGCCCATCAGCGCGACGAGCGTGATGGCAAAGAGCGCGATGCCGAGCAGGAGCAGCCAGTTGATCGGACTCCAGGCGCCGGCTGCCGCGGGGATCGCGACCTCCGCCGCGGGCACCTCCGCGCCGGCCGCCGAGGCGATGTAGCGCAGCGGGTTCAGGACCGCCGCTGCCGCGGGCGCCGTGAGGAAGCGGGTGACAAGCTCGGGCAGCAGGCCCGTCAGCACGCAGAGGATCGCAAACAGGCTCATCGCCAGGCGCATACCGAAGGGCACCTCCTTGACGTCCTTGAATTCGTCGGGCAGCCGTCCGAAGAACACGGACTGGCTGACCTTGACGAAGGAGGCGAGCGTCAGGGTGCTGGTGACGAGGGCGATGATCGTGACGAGCAGGTAGCCGATGCTGCCGGTCTCGACGGCGCGCAGATAGGCCGCCTGGTAGATCAGCCACTTGCTGGCAAAGCCGTTGAAGGGCGGGATACCGCTGATGGAGGCCGCGCCGATCAGGAAGAGCACCGTCGTGTGGGGCATGCGCTTCGACAGGCCGCCCAGCCGGTCGAGATCGGTGGTGCCCGTCTCGTGCAGCACGGCGCCGGCGGCAAGGAACAGCAGGCCCTTGAAGATCGTGTGGTTCATCGCGTGGTAGAGACCGGCGGAAATGCCGAGCGCGGTGGACAGGCCGATCGCGGTGAGCACATAGCCGATCTGGGAGATGCTGTGGAAGGCCAGCAGGCGCTTGAAGTCATGCTGCGCCAGGGCCATCGTGACGCACACGAACATGCTCACGCTGCCGACAAAGACCAGCATGAACTGGATCGGGCGCAGGCCCATGCTCTGGAACAGGAAGTACACCAGCCGGATGATGCCGTAGATACCGGACTTGGTCAGCACGCCGGAGATCAGCACCGAGATCGAGGCCGGGGCCGCGCCGTGCGCGTCCGCCGCCAGCGGATGGAAGGGCACGAGGAAGGCCTTGGTGCTGAAGCCCACGAACAGCAGCGCGAAGGCGACCTTCGTGGCGTCGTTGAGCTGTCCGGGGATCAGGGCGCTCAGCTGCGCGAAGTTGAGGGTGTGCACCTGGGCGTAGAGCATGATGGTGCCGGCCAGGATGCAGGTCGAGCCGATGGAGCCGACCACGAGGTACTTGAAGGCGGCCTCGAGCGCGCCGCGCGCGGTGTTGCGGAAGGCCGTCAGCGCCACGGCGGCAAAGGTGAGGATCTCCACCATGATGAACATGTTGAACAGGTCGCCCGAGAGCACGAGGCCCAGCACGCCGCCGGCGAGCATCAGGAACAGGGTGTAATACTGGGGGATGTTGTCGTCATGCTCCATGTAGCGGATGGAGTAGACGCAGGAGACAAAGACCGCGACTGCGATCAGCAGCGCGAAGAACAGGCTCAGCGCGTCCACCTCAAGGGCGATGCCGATGGCGTAGCCGCCGGAGATGGCGCGGTTGCCCATCCAGTAGGTGATGATCTCGCCGCCCGTCATCACGCGGGGGACGAGCGCGCACAGCAGGGCCAGCGACCCGGAAACGCTCAGCAGCGCCAGGCAGCTGCGCACGACTTTATTTTTCCCGAACAGAACGATCAGAAACGCGCCGAGGAACAGCAGCATGATCGCGTAGATCGGGAAGTGCTGATAAGACAGTACGTTCATCATCCTCTCAGCCTCCTTACCTCACGGGTGTCCATGGTGCCGTACTGCTCGTAGATCTTCATCACGAGCGCGAGCGACATGGCGGTGACGCAGGCGCCGATGACGATGCTCGTCAGCGTGAGCGCCTGGGGGATGGGGTCGACAAAGAAGCTCGAGGGATTGAGCTCCGAGAAGGTGAAGATCGGGGCGGTGCCGCCGGGGTTGAAGCCGATCGAGACGATCAGCAGGTTCACGCCGTAGTCCATGATGCTCAGGCCGATGACCGTCTTGATGAGGTTATACTTCGTGACGATCGTATACAGGCCCAGCACGATCAGGAAGAAGGCGGCTATGTAGTTCATCAGAATCATATCAGTCCCTCCCTTTCTCTTCGAGGTCCCGCAGGACGCCGAGCATCAAAAGGCTCACGGAGCTGATGCCGGTAAAGACCTTCACGCCGACGGTCACGTTCATCCAGAAGATCGTGCCGGAGCTGTACAGGTCGCCGATGGCGCCGTGGGTGTAGAGGATGTTCTGGCAGAACTGCGCGCCGGCCGCCGCGCCCATGAAGGCCAGCGCCACATAGCACACAGAGGCCAGGCCCTCGCCGTGGTGCACCAGGCCGAAGCTGATGGTGCTCTGCGCGGCCTCATAGCCGTAGGCCAGCGCCAGCAGCGCGATCACCGCGGCGACCAGAACGCCGCCCTGGAAGCCGCCGCCGGGGCTGAGGTGCCCGTGCAGGATGATGTAGCAGATGTACACCAGCGTCAGGGGCAGGATCGTGTCCACGCCGCAGGGCAGGATCACGTTTTTCACGGTAATGCCGTTTTTCATGCCTGCTCATCCTCCCTCTTGTCTTCCTTCTTGTTGAAGAGGATGACCATCGTGCCGGCCACGGCCGTGATCAGGATGAAGGCCTCGCCCATGGTGTCGTAGCCACGGAAGTCGAAGACGATCGAGGTCACGTCGTTGACGGCGCGGGCGTTTTTCAGGTTCTGGTTCACAATGGCGCCGGCCGCGCCGTCCGCGGGCGCGTTCTCGTCGGCGGCCTCGGGGTTCTGCATCAGCTCGTAGACGGGGGTGGGCGCCTTCTCATAGGTGCGGTTCCATCCGGCCATCGAAGCGCTGGCATAGACGCCGGCGAAGAGGATCACGGCAAGGCAGACCCAGGTCAGAAACTTTTTCACTTGTCGCCGCCTCCTTTCAGCTTGCGCAGCGCCACGATGAAGATCAGCGGGCTGAGCGCGGCGCCGACCGCGGCCTCGGAGATCGCCACGTCAGGCGCGTGCAGCAGCAGGAATTCCGCCGCGGCAAAGAGCCCCGTCACGCTCAGCGCGATGACGGCCGACAGCAGCTTTTCCGAAGCGGCCGCGAGGATCGCGGACACGATCAGGCCGATCAGAACCAGCGCGTTCAATACGACTATCCAGGTACTCATTCGCTGTCCCTCCCCAGATCATCTGTTTCCATGGGCGTTTCCGGACGGATGCCCGCCTTGTAGGCGCCCTTGGCGATGGCGTGCGAGCCGATGGGGTTCGTCACGAGGATCAGCAGGGCGATCACCGCGATCTTCACGGCGGCGGAGGCGCTGCCCATGATGAAGATCGCGTGCAGCAGTCCGCCGAGCGCCACGCCGAGGACGCCGAGCGTCGGGATGCAGGTGCTGGCCTGCATGCGGCAGAAGGCGTCGGGCATGCGCAGGATGCCGATCACGCCGACGAGAGCGAAGAAGGCGCCGACGGCGATCAGCACGTCGCTGATGATTTTGACCACCATGTTACTTCTTCCCTCCTTTTTCCAGAAAACGGCCGACCAGCATGGTATCGACGATACCGAGCATGGCGCCGATGATGGCGATGTCGAGGTAAATGCCTCTGCCGCTGTACAGGGCAAAGAGGATCATCGCGCAGCAGATCAGCGTATCCGCCGCGTCGGCGGCGACCATGCGGTCAGCGCCGGTGGGGCCCTTCACGAGCCGGATCACGGCAACAAGCGCCAGCGCGCCGAACAGAACGGCAAAAATGATCAGATCCGTATTCATTTCTCCCAGAACCTCCTGATCCATTTTTCCATCCGGCCCTTGATGGCCTCTCCGGCCTCCGCGCCGTCCGTCTCGGCCTCGATCCAGTGGACGTAGTAGTTGGTCTGCCCTTCCTCCTCGGCGATCTCCATGGTGATGGTGCCGGGGGTCAGGGTGATGGAATTGGCCAGCGCCGCCTGGCCGTAGTCGCTCTTGAGATCAACGGGGATCTTCACGATGCCGGGCTTGAGATTTTTGCAGCCCGAGAGCACGAGCTTCGCCATATGTACGTTGGCGCGGATCAGCTCGCCGGGGAACACGCAGACCCAGTAGAACAATCCCGTGAAGAGCTTGGCGGGGTTGCAGAACCAGAACGCCTTTTCATGGATGAAAAAGCGTGCGGAGAAGAGGGCGGCCGCCAGACTCACCACAGCGCCCGCGATCAGCTCCTGGACGCTGAATGACCAGGTCAGCAGCAGCCAGAAAGCAAAGCAGACGACAAAGGCAGCAATGACGGATGATGCTTTCGTCTTTCGCAAGGGGAACCATCTCCTTTCAAATTCAATTGCGAAACCTGTTTCGCAATTGAGCACTCGCGTTCATCGCGCAAGACGCACGGGGGACGCGTCTTGCTTGGTCGACGCGAGGGCTCGCTCAGCTCGCCTCAAGGTGTTTTTGCCGCGGCAAAGCTGCGTCAAAAACTTTTTGGCAAGAGTCCTTCTTTTTCAACTGTTTCATTCGGTATTCGGAACCTCAATTCCGAACTCCGAATTCCGAATTCCGAATTTCTACTCGACCTTCAGATCCTCAACGTAGAATTCCCTTCCCTGCGTCATGCGCAGGGCGGTGCTCCCGCAGCGGGGGCAGCAGGCGTTTTTCCGGTCGGCCGGGCCCTCGTAGCCGCAGTCGAGACAGCGGAAGGCGGCCGGCAGGGTCTCCATGACGAGCTTCGCGCCCTCGGCGACCGTGCCCCTGGCGGCGATCGGGAAAAACTCGCGCAGGCACTCGGGCACAAGGCCGGAATACTCGCCCATCTTCAGGCGGATCTCCAGCACGCGCCCGAAGCCCTCGTCCTTCGCGGCCTGCTCCACGATCGAGAGGATGCTGCGGGCGATGGACAGCTCGTGCATCAGCGGTCGAGGCAGCTGAAGCAGGGGTCGATGCTGGCGATGATGAGGCCGGCGTCGGCCACGGTGTTATTCCGCAGCATATGCGGGATCGTCGGGGTATTCTTATAGGAAGGCACGTGCACGCTGATGCGGTGGTTGTTGAAGCTGCCGTTGCCGACGACCATGTGGCTGAGCTGGCCGCGCGGCGCCTCGTGCATCTTCACCGACACGCCCTCCTTGATCTTGACGAGCTTGTTGCCGAGATTGATCGGGCCCTCCGGCAGGTTTTCCAGCGCCTGACGGATGATCTTGATGCTCTCGTAGCACTCGAGCGCGCGCACGACCACGCGGTCGAACACGTCGCCGTTTTGGCACACGGGCACGTTGAACTCAAAGTCGCCGTAGGCGGAGTAGGGCGAGTCGCGCCGCACGTCGATATCGACGCCCGAGGCTCTCGCGTGCGGGCCGACGGCGCCCATGCGCAGCGCGTCCGCGGTCGTCAGCACGCCGACGCCCTTGGTGCGCAGGGCGATGGTCTTGTCGTTGAGCACGATGTCCACGATGCGGTCGAGCGGTGCCTTGAGCTTGTCCATCGCGGAGAGCAGATCGCGGCGCAGCTCGTCGTCGATGTCGCGGCGGGAGCCGCCGATCGTGACCATCGCGTAGTTGACGCGGTTGCCGGTCATGCGCTCGAGCAGATCCATCACGAGCTCGCGCTCGTCCCAGATATGCATGAACATGCTGTCATGGCCGATGATGTGGCAGGCGATGCCCATCCACAGGAAGTGCGAGTGCAGGCGTTCGAGCTCCGCGGTGATGACGCGGATGTAGTCGCCGCGCTTGGGCACCTGGATGCCGTTGATCTCCTCGACGCACATGGCGTAGGTGAAGGCGTGGGAGTGCGAGCAGATGCCGCACACGCGCTCCACCAGCACCAGGGTCTGGATGGCGTTGCGTTCGGTGGCCAGCTTCTCGATGCCGCGGTGGTTATAGCCGACGAAAACCTCCGCGTCCTTGATCACCTCGCCCTCGGTAAAGAGCTTGGCGTGGATCGGCTCCTCCAAAGCGGGATGGTAGGGGCCGATGGGGACGATGTAGCTCATCTCATTGCTCCTCCTTGACTTTGTTCATGTTGTCCACCAGCTCGCTGAGCGGCGTGACCATGATCTGGCCCTTGCCCTGGGTCTCCAGCATGTCCTCCGGCAGGAAGAGCCGCTTGGACATGTCGAGTCCCTCGAACTCGATGCCGAACAGCTCGTTGAGCTCACGCTCGGGCCAGGTGGCGGCCGTGTCGTACACCTCGCCGATCGAGGGCAGCTTCGTCTCGCCGACGACCTGATAGCTCTCGATGACAGGCGGCACGGAATAATCCCAGCTGACCACCGGCTTGCCGTCCTTGTCGAGGTAGCCGTGGATCATGACGAGATAGCGCCCGGCCTTTTTCATGCGCTCGGCCAGAGGAAGGATCTCTTCCCTGGTGATTTGCGTTACCTTGTACTCCTGCATTCCAATCTCCTCTCTATGCTTCAAGTTTTCACTTTGCTGTATATGCAGCGCGCCGCGCGGCGCGCGGGGTTACTTAGTTTTTAGTTTTGAGTTTTTAGTTTTTAGAAAATAATTCCGAATTTCTCAGCAGATTCTCGGCAGCTGCGCGCCGCTGAGCTTCTGCAGGATCCGCCGCCCGCCGAGGGGCGTGCGCAGCGTCACCCGGCCGGGGAAGGCCTCGGTCACGCTGCCGATGACGGCGGCGTTTTCGCCCTCGGGGCAATTTCGCATCGCCGCGAGCACCCTCTCCGCGTCCTCCGGCGCGCACACGCACAGGAGCTTGCCCTCATTGGCGCAGTAGAGCGGATCGAGCCCAAGCAGCTCGCAGGCGGCCTTCACCTCGCCGCGCACCGGGATCGCGCTCTCCTCCAGCTCGATGCCGAGCGCGCTGCCCTCGACGAACTCGCACAGCGTCGTCGCCACGCCGCCGCGCGTCGGATCGCGCAGCACGCGGATGTGCGCGCCGCTCGACAAAATCGCCTCCGCGAGCCCGTTCAGCGCCGCGCAGTCGGAGCTCAGCCCGCCCTGCATCATGCCGCTGCGCGCGAGCATGACGGCCGTGCCGTGGTCGCCGGCCGTGCCGGAGAGCAGCACCCGGTCGCCGGGGCGGATCGCCGCGGGGTCGAGCCCGGGATATTTCAGAAAGCCGATGCCGGCGGTGTTGATGTAGATTTTGTCGCCGCGCCCGCGCTCGACCACCTTGGTGTCGCCGGTGACGACCTGCACCCCGGCCTTTTGCGCGGCCAGGCTCATCGAGTCCAGCACGCGCTCCAGCTCGCGGAGCGGAAAGCCCTCCTCGATAATCAGCGCGCAGCTTAAATACTTCGGCACGCCGCCGCACATCGCCAGGTCGTTGACCGTGCCGCAGACGGCGAGCTTGCCGATGTCCCCGCCCGGGAAAAAGACGGGGTCCACCACAAAGCTGTCGGTGGAAAACACCAGCTCTCCGGCCCCGGGGATCACCGCTCCGTCGCCCAGACGGCGCAGCGCGGGATTGTCCAGCGCGGGCAGGATGCTGTTTTCGATCAGGCGGGCGGTCTTTTTGCCGCCGCTGCCGTAGTCAAGTGTAATGATCTCATCCATCGTACAGACAGATTCCTTTAACTCCTAACTCCTAATTTCTAACTCCTAATTCCTGACTCCTGACTCCTAATTCCTAACTCCTAATTCCTAACTCCTAATTCCTAACTCCTAATTCCTAACTCCTAATTCCTAACTCCTAATTCCTAACTCCT
>ODAJ012068245.1_pt1 | contig 26231 bp, 18 predicted proteins | sample 1539241 | NCBI WGS metagenome assembly ODAJ01 (sample SAMN02144231, study PRJEB22623) | gut metagenome | biome: sheep rumen | host: Ovis aries | place: New Zealand
CGCTCGCCGAATTCGGCGATTTTATCCTGCTCGGTTACCGTATTTACATACAGGGAAGAAGTGTGTCCGTAACCGCCGTCAGCAATCAGTCTCTCGGCCTTGGTAAGGGCTTCTTCAAAATCCTTTGCCCTGTACATTGCAAGAACAGGGGAAAGTTTCTCGTGAGCAAACTCTTCGGAAAGCTCCACGCTCTTTACTTCACCGATCAGAATCTTGGTCTTCTCGGGTACCTTAACACCTGCAAGGTCGGCAATCCTGAATGCGGACTGTCCTACAATCTTTGCATTTAAGGAACCGTTGATGAGAATGGTCTTTCTGACTTTTTCGATTTCAGCGGGCTTTAAGAAATAGCATCCGCGGTTTTTAAACTCTTCTTTTACTTCATCATATACTTTATCAAGAACGATGGTACTCTGCTCGGATGCGCAGATCATACCGTTGTCGAAGGTCTTCGAATGAATGATGGAATTGACCGCAAGAACAATGTTCGCGGAATCATCGATGATTGCGGGCGTATTACCTGCGCCGACACCGATGGCGGGCTTTCCTGAAGAATAAGCACTCTTAACCATGCCGGGACCGCCGGTTGCAAGAATGATATCCGCTTCCTTCATAACGAGAGTCGTCATGTCAAGGCTGGGTACGTCGATCCAGCGGATGATGCCTTCGGGTGCACCTGCCGCAACGGCAGCTTCCAGAACAACCTTTGCCGCTTCAATCGTGGATTTCTTTGCACGGGGATGCGGCGAAATGATGATACCGTTTCTGGTCTTTAATGCAAGCAGGGTTTTAAAAATTGCGGTAGAAGTAGGGTTCGTGGTCGGAATAACCGCCGCAACCACACCGACGGGCTCGGCGATTCTGCGGATTCCGTATGCCTTATCCTCTTCCACAACACCGCAGGTTACGGCGTCTTTGTATTTATTGTAAATGTATTCGGATGCGTAATGATTCTTGATTACCTTGTCTTCTACAATACCCATTCCGGTTTCTTCCACCGCAAGTTTTGCAAGCGGAATTCTTGCGCGGTTTGCAGCAAGGGCAGCTGCTTTAAAAATCGCATCCACCTGTTCCTGGGTGTAGGTCGCATAAATTTTCTGCGCCTGTCTCAACTCTTTCAGGGTTTTTTCAAGAGTTTCCACGCTGTCTACAATCTTTGGTTTTTTTTCAGCCATGTTTCGACCTCCTGTTATTTCAGTGCCCTTTTTTTGTGGCACCGTTTAATTTGTTATTTTTTTAACAATGTTTATTATAGACCTGTATCTCCGTTTCGTCAATAGACAATTGGGGATTTCTTCCCAAAAGGTCCCAACTACGCTATTCGATTACCCCTACCTCCAGGTTCATTGTCTTCTTCTGCTCATACATTCTCTGGTCGGCTTTACGGACAACATCTTCCATCCTGTCTTTCGAAGAATTGTAATCCGCATAACCGATTGCAACGCTTAACGGGATTTCGGCTTTCTTCTCCCGGTTGTAGGCTTCGATTCCCTTGTTCATGTTTGCAAGGCAGTTCTGGAATTCAGCGTTGGACGATTTGTATTTCGACAATACCAAAAACTCGTCTCCGCCCATCCGAAAGCTCTTATCGCTGCCAAAAGCATTTTTGATAAACTCCGCGAGTTTTTTGATGTATTCATCTCCCATGGCATGACCGAGCCGGTCGTTTACTTTCTTTAAATGATTCATGTCGAGCATCACCACGGTATACCGGACCTCTTCGTCCTTTACGGAATCGATTTCGTCGTTATAGGCCTCGCGGTTTAACAGACCGGTCAGTGCATCCGTAAAAGCGATTTTCTCCATGATTTCCGCATACTGACTGTTCTTGCTCATTTCGGAAAGGGAAATGAATTCATAGATACTGCAGGTGAAAATAAAAAGAAACAGCATATACTGCAGATACGGTCTGTTCTGGTATCCCCTCGGATCAACGCGGTAACGCACCATCTCGAACAGAGCCACCGTTAGCGGCACAAAGAAAGTAATCGCAAGGGCAATAATGACACCCCGACGGATTTTCTTTTGCACAACACCGCGGACAAACAGATAGATTACGGTAATTACCGTAACACCGAGAAGAATATGGCTGACAATCAGCAGTTCGTGGTAATCCTTCTTTCCGAGACTCGTTAGCAGCGTGCTGGCAAAAATATTGGCCGAAGAAAGCACGCCGATTAAGAGCGCAACCCTGGACTGCTTGTTCGTTGTAATGTAAGAGGTAAAGAGCACCAGAGGAATCGGCATCATCGCAAGCATCATATAATCGATAAAATGAATGGCGATGGGGAGGCCGGTTAAAAGCGCAAGAAACGGACTTTCCGTTGCTACCCACAAAGATGATACCATGGCAAATGCACCCATACTCATGATTTCGTATCTTCTCTCCGCGAAATACCGTCCGGCGATTCCGAGAATTACCAGTACGATTCCGAATGCAAAAATAATCAGGCAGAGCAGAAACTGCGAAACACCTTTCTGCATCTCGGAAACAATGAATGCGGTGCCGTTGCATAAAGTAACCGAATGTACAAAGCCGGCATGACCCGGATAGATGTTTTCGATTTCCATTGTAAGCATCCCGTCATCTGCAAGCACGGGCAAAGTAACACTGTGAGGGAAAACTCCGTAAGATTTGCCGAACACCTTCGGCGGTGCGGGATGGAAATCATAGATTGCGGTGCCGTTTAAATAAACGGTAAAATAGACATTCTTCGTCATAAAACAAAGAGACTTGTTATTGATGACGTCACCGTTGGTCATTTTATTGATGACCGTAAGATCACCCTTTTCCATCAGGGTGTCGAAACTTGCGATATTGCCGGACAAATCAATCCAGTCATTGTCATAGGGAATGGTGTCGGTAATAAGAAGATTATTCTTTCGACCGGTTAAAAGAGTGGTAACAAGAAGATAAAGCACAAAGAAAACCACCAGCAGGCAAAAATAAAATCTGCTGTCGGCATAAATCCGATTGCACGAATCCTTCCTCTTCATTATTTTTCCCCCATATAACAACCCCACGTATATTATAGTTTTTTTGGAGAAAAATAGCAATCCAAACTACATGTGAAAACGCTTTTTGAATTCGTTTAATACGATACGTCCGCGGAACACGAAAAGGGCAATAAAGACAAGAATATTGATTACCATACACGAGCTCCAGGCAAACGGAGGCGTACCCTCGATAAAAAGAAGTGCAAGCCAGGGCACCACGCCGATCAGAATGTTTAAAAAGATATAAATCAGCGAATGATCCGTAAAATGCTTATCCACCAAAGACAGCACAAAATTCGCCACAACATTGGCACTGCAGAGAATCGGAATGATATAGCCGGGTGTGATGGAAAGATACGGTATCTCCCACGCATAGTGGATAAAAATCTCCGTCAGCATACATAACAGGCAAACGGCCAGCATGGAAACCAGCATGGTTTTCAAAAGATTATAGTGTTTCTTAATGACGAGTTCCAGAATCCATCCGCTCATCAAAAGCCAGGCCACAACAATCGGACTGAAGGAAAGGTGATCCGCCTTCCAGAAAAGATAGTCCGCCGCGAGGCTTATTATGCAGACTGCAAGAACGGAAAAGAGCACGATTTTAAAAGCTTTCATCCTCTTCGTGGATCCAAGCACAAGTTTCGGCCAGTAGTCGCGTTCGCCTTCGCCTTCCAATGCGTTCTGGCAGAGCGGACATTTTTCCGGGTTGCCGCCGATATTCATTTTACAATGCTGGCAGTATTTCATATGGTTATCCTGGTTTTATTCCATCAGTTCGTTCGCATATACGGTTACGGGAATGCCGTCATCCGCAAAGGTCTTTAAAAAGTCCCTCAGAACCTGGGTATTGCGGTAAGCGCTGCTGATTCCCATGATCAGTTCGTCTTTGTAGGTAAGCAGTACCACGAAAAGGCTTCCGGTACTGCAGAATGCGCAATAGGACTCAATCTCGTCCTCGACTTCCTCGGGAACCTTGAAAACGCCGAGGTTTGAAAGCACCGCAGTTACACCCGCAATGTTGTTGCGGTTTACCATATTTACCACGGGATTTTTAATAAACAGAGGAACCATGCGGATAAAAAGAAGGTTCTCGATGTTTTCAAAATTGTACATACGCTCCGCTACCGCTTCGGGCGTCAGTTCGGCTTTTAAATCCTTCTGGTACTTCTTTGCCACTTCTTCCAAATCCTCATCGCCCTTGAAAACATGGCTGATGCAGACGGAATTAAAGAAGTTTCTTGCGGTATCGGACGGATAATATTTTCTTAAGTTTACGGGCATGCTGATGGCAATGGGTTTTAAGCGCTTCAAAACCGGCATGTCCTTATAAATGGCTTTCATCAGCACCGCGCCGATATAGGAAGTCAGCGTGACATCCATCGCTTTTGATTTTGCGAGGATATCCTTCACCGGCATGTGAATTTCCATAAACTGCGTCTGATAGTAAGGAAGTTTGGCCCCTCTTAAATGATAGGCTTTCTTCTTGTGCAGCTTCGTTTTGTATTTCTTCTCTTTCGAATAATACTGGCGGAAACTGTCTTCCGCTAGGTTTGATTCCGAAGCGCCCTTCGTCATGGAAAGACCTTCGAAACGGTCCGGATATTTGATTTTCAGATAATGGGACACAATCAGGTTAAAGAAATCGACCGCGCCGTTTCCGTCCGCAATTGCATGACAGAAATCCAGATTAATCCGGTTGTGATAATAACTTACCTTGTAATGCAGTTTTCCGAACGACTTCGGATTGATTAAATTCGGGCAGGGTTTATCATTCTCCGGACCGACTTCCGGTTCGGCATCCGTATGTTCCATATAATGCCAGAAAAATCCCCTGAGGATTGTCACCTGATACTGCGGGCGCTCTTTTGCAGCCTTGTTTACGGCCTGCTTTAAAATCTCTTCGTCGATTTCCTCTTTTAGGTTGCAGGTCACGCGAAAAGATCTGGTGTCGCGTTCGTTCACGCTCGCCAGAAAAACCTTCGCCACATTATCCACTCTGTACCAGGTATCTTTTGCCATCAGAATAAACCGTCTATAAATTTACTTACGGATTCCAGTGCCGTACCGGATTTCTTTACCGGATGCATCTGGAATACGTGCCAGGCTCCCTCGTACTCCTCTAAAGCGGCAAATACGCCTGTCTTTAAGAGTTTCTCATAAAGCCTGTAGGAATCGTCTTTTAATACTTCGTTGGATCCCACCTGAATCAGCACGGGCGGAAATCCTTCCATATCCGCAAAAAGAGGACTGTATTTCGGATCCGCAAAATCAAATTCCTCATCTTCCATCGTATAATCTTTTTCTTCGTCCGAATCGTTGTATTCGTCATTTAAACCGACAAAGGAATATCTGGCGGTACGAATGTATTCGTAAGAAAGAATCGGATCCAGATCCTTGCAGCTTTCGTAGCTGTCTCCCGTCATCGTCATATCCGTCCAGGGACTCATTAACACAATTCCCTTGGGAAGCATACGGTTCTGGGATTTTATCTTAAGCGCAAGTTCCAGGGCAAGATTGCCTCCCGCGGAGTCGCCTAAGAGGATCACTTCGCTTGCACCGTATCCGAGCTGCATTAAGTAATTCCAGATAACCAGTGCATCATCAAGTGCCGCCGGATAAGGATGTTCGGGTGCCAGGCGGTATTCAAAGGATAAAACATCCATGCCGGTATACTCTGCCACTCTGGATGCCAGAACGCGGGCATATTTTAAGGAGCCGCAGGTATATCCGCCGCCGTGACAGTACAAAATGACCCGGCCTCTGCCGTGTTTATACTTCGGTTTCACCCATTCGCTCGGAATTTCACGAATCGTGAATTCCTCCGTCTCCACATTCATGGACGGCTTGGCAATTCCGCCGAGCAGATCCTGTGAAGCACGCTGCTTTTTGATATCCGTCAGATAGAAGGATTCACCGGATGCAGAAACCGAATGAATCGCTTTCATGGCCTTCATAAGCGGCGTCATCTGCGCTTCCGTGCTCTCCTGCGGATGAAATGAAATCAGTCTTCCCATAGTAATCCCCTAATTGTTTCAAAACCGTGTTTTCTCAAAATGACACATATTATAGTATACCACATCCGGGCATGCATTTTATTAAGCAATTCTTAAAAAAAGGGAATCCGTCTTTACGGATTCCCCTTTTCGTGTCTGATTCTTAAATTCTCTTATTTGATTACCTGAATCCATCCTTCGGGTGCTTCGATTTCGCATCTCTGGATGCCGGTTAAGGTATCGTAAATCTTCTTGGTCCAGGGACCCATCTCTTCCATTCCGCTCGGGAAGTAGATATCGGTACCGTGATCGTGGATTCTTCCTACCGGAGAAACAACCGCTGCGGTTCCGCAAAGTCCGCATTCCGCAAAGTCTTTTACTTCCTCGAAAAGAACTTCTCTGTGTTCAACCTTCATTCCGAGATAGTGCTCCGCTACATAGCAGATGCTTCTTCTGGTGATGGAAGGAAGAATGCTGTCGGACTTCGGAGTAACCAGTGTGCCGTCCTTCGTAACGAAGATGAAGTTTGCACCGCCGGTCTCTTCCACCTTGGTACGGGTCTTGGGATCCAGATACATATTCTCTGCAAATCCCTCTCTGTGTGCCAGCTGAATCGGATACAGACTCATTGCATAGTTCAGACCTGCTTTGATGTTACCGGTTCCGTTCGGTGCCGCACGGTCATAATCGCTGACCTTGATGGAAATCGGCTTTGCGCCGCCCTTGAAGTAAGGTCCTACAGGTGTAGTCAGAATTCTGAACTCATACTCTTCCGCGGGTTTTACACCGATAACGGAGTTGGTACCGATCATGAACGGTCTTAAGTATAAACTTGCACCGGTTCCGTAAGGAGGAACAAACTCCTTATTGGCCGCTACTACCTGCTTAACTGCCTCCACGAAACGATCCTTCGGGAAAGGCGGCATTTCAAGACGCACTGCGGAATCATACATACGCTCTGCGTTCATGTCCGGACGGAAGCAGACGATGTTGCCGTCCTTCGTATAATATGCTTTTAATCCTTCGAAACAGGACTGGGAATACTGAAATACACAGGCGCACTCATTCAGGGTAATGTTTGCGTCGGTAATAATTGCTCCGTCGTCCCATTTTCCGTCTTTAAACCTGGATACATAACGATAATCCGTCTGGATGTATCCGAAACCTAAGTTTGCCCAATCGATATTCTTGCTCACTTTTCAAACACTCCTTTCATATTTCAATTAAAAGTTATTTTACACCTACTTAAAAGCACTATGCAATAGTTTTCTCGCCTTTTTTGCGGCCTTTCGGACAAAAAATACTTGACATTCCACCGCCCTTTTTGTATATTTATTAAGCGGCTTGAAAAAAGGGGTCTTAGCTCAGCTGGGAGAGCATCTGCCTTACAAGCAGAGGGTCATAGGTTCGAGCCCTATAGGCCCCACGAAAGTTCTTCCGCAAAAGCTACATATGGCGAGATAGCTCAGTTGGCTAGAGCACACGGTTCATACCCGTGGTGTCGAGGGTTCGAATCCCCCTCTCGCTATCAAAAAAGGAAGTCTGTTCGGACTTCCTTTTTTTGTTTCTTATTCGTGTACATATTGTCCATGACGTTTCGTCGCGTTGTTTCCGTACTGGATTGCGAATTTCGGGCAATGATGAAGACAGCCGAAGCACAATGCACACTGCTCTTTTACCCATACCGCTTTCCCGTCTTTTATTTCAATCGCCGAAACCGGACAGTTCTTTGCGCAGATTCCGCAGCCGATACAACTCTCCTCCAGATGCAGATTCTTTGTCATTCTCGCCTTCGAAAACGCCGCATCCGTAAAATACTTCGTAAAATACGGCGTCCTTAAAAACATGTGATTCCCCTGCTCCTGCTTTCCGATCCTCTCCAGCACTTTTTCAATGGTCCGGTCCGCTTTTTCGTTCTGTTTTGCAACCTTGGCGGAATCACTTAAATCAAACCAGACCGTCCAGTTATCCGGCATGCGGATGCTGTATGCGGCATCCAGTAAAAGCCCCTTTGCCGCAAGAAGTCTTCTTGCTTCCTCTCCGGTACATCCCGGCGTTGTTCCGAATGTTGCAATCACAAAAGAATAATGATCTTCCGTCTGGTTAATCTCGATTTTTTCCAGAAATTCCCTTACGGGTTTCGGCAGTTCCCAGAAATATGTCGGAGTCACCAAGCCGAAATGTTCCCCCTTTGACAGGCTGATTTCATCCCGGATGTCAAGGATGGACACCGCTTCTTCTTGGAGTGCCGCGGCCAGAGTCTTCGCCACATGCCTGCAGTTTCCTGTTGCCGAAAAATAACAAATCATACTGTACCCTTACTTAATAATCCGTTGCGACAAAGTCCGGATCAATCTCACATTTTTTAATTTTACCGCCGGAAACGGTATATCCGAGAACCTTGGAATTATAAACGTCACCACGCTGGTCGGAAATATCCGCCATCGCCAGATAATAGCCGGCAGGCAGCGATTTCATAACGATTTTCGTGGTGGAACGGTAGGTGATTTTATTTCCCTGTTTGTCATAGGACATTCCGTTCCAGTCATTCGCCGGATAAACCGGAATAATGCTGTCCTTCAGCTGAAGTTCCATGTTGTTCTTTGCATTGACAAGATAATTGATTTCGTCATCGGTGGACGGGAACAGACGCACTCCCTTGATGTCAAAATCTTCGGTATCGCGGTTATAAGCGAAAATCAGATATGCATCGGAACCGTTATAAAGAACATGGGATCGGTATTCCACGGATGAAAGCGTGTTTGACGTAATTTCAATTGCAAGCGGCTCCCCGTCGAGATAAACCCATTCTCCCTCAAAATCACAGCAAAGATTACCCTCTCCGTCCAGATACAAATACTCGTCTTCGCCGTAGTAAACCACTTCGCCCGTATCTTCGTCATAGGATGCAAGCTGCATGGTGTAATTCTGAATCATTTTCTGCAATTCTTCCGAAACCGGAATATGAAAACTCTTCTCTTCTATCACCGGATTCTTTTTCTCGAACGCACTGAAAAGCGAAATATCGAGAACGGTAGGCTTTGCATCGGTCAGCTTCGCAACATATTCCATCATTTCGTCGTTTAAGCAGCCCGACATTTTATAAAAATACAGTGCACGGGTATTATCGTCCTTGCAGATGTCGTACTCGTAATTTAAGAAATAATGCAGACCGTAATAGGAATCGATGCTTCCGGGAATGTATACACTCATTCCCTGCGTATCGGCAAGGCTTCCGTTCTGTCTGTGGTATAAAACCGCCTCATCAAGAAGGTTTGCGATTTTCGAAGCTTCCTCCGGATAGGTATCCACCATAAGGTCCGCATAGCAGCCGAGATCGACAAGGTTAAAGACATTGTAGCTGTCGGCGGAAACATGCGGGGATTTCTCGCAACAGCGACCGATTTCCGCCAGGACACTGATATCCTTTGCGGCATCCTTTAACTGCTGCTTTGTAAGCTCCGTATAAGCGTTGTAGAGCTCTTTTGCCTTCTTTGCGTCAATCACGGCGAATGTCACATCGTCCATACCGCGAATCCAGCCGACATTGGCATTAATCGTCATATAATAATCGGTATAGGAATCCGCAATCAGCTGTGCGATTGCCGCAGGACTCAGCGTCGGATCCTCGCTCATCTTCTCCAATACGGGAGTATAGTTCCATCCGTCTCCGGGTTCCGATTCTTCACTCAGGGCATAGAAGGAAGCAAATCCTTCCAGTTCATGCGTCACTTCCAGATTGGACATTAAGCAGGCATCAAAGCCGATGATGTCGAATGCCGGATTCTCATCGTTCGGACGGTATACGCTTCCGAGCGCCTGACGAATCTCGTTAATGCTCATGGCTCCGCCGCCGTAAATGCTGTCGGAACCGTAACCGAACGGTCCGCTTCCGTGATCCCACAGAACCAGCATGGTGTGATCCGCGGAATAATCCTTTTTACAGAAACGCAGGAAGTCGGATAAGGTTTCGGGATCGGTTGCACGCTGAAGAGGAAGATTTTCCACTTCCTCAAAATAACGGTCCTTGGAAATTACAAATCTCTGTGTTTTATTCGGATTGATAAAGGTATTTTCCCATCTTGTGGCACCGCCGGTTTGTATTACAATTGTAATATTATCCGACAGTTCGGCTGAGAGCATCTCCATGATATCGGTCGATGCGCATCCGGGATAACTCGTCACAACGGTTTCATTCATCAGATACTCTCTTCCCGCAACCGGCTTTTCGGGATAATACAGAAATTCCGGTAACGGCAGACCGTTATTGTTTAAGTCCAGTGAGTATTTTTCCAGCCTGTTTAAATATCTTTCGGTGTAAGCCTGTTTTCTTTCCGCTTTTTCTTTTGAAATCTGCAGCTCGGTGGTTAAGGAAAGATCGTTTTCATCATAATCCTCCAAATCCGCTCCGATCATGTAGATACAAATAGTCCAGGTATCATCCGGGTCCACGGAAGGATACGCTGCTATTCTTTCCGCGCCTTCGGTATCATAGGGAGACATTTCCTCAATTACTTCTTTGTCAACCTCATCTTCCATATGATCCAGGGCATCGAGAATTCTGATTCCCCTGATTCCGTAGTAGATTCCCACGACAAGCAGAATGGCTGTAATTCCAAGCGTTGCAAAGAAAGTAATCTTAACAAGCGGTCTGATCATAAGACGCGGAATACGGATAAACCAGGGAGCATCCTTATAGTGCTCTTTTAATTTCCTCCGGTCTTCCTTCTTGGTTTCCTTCCAGCGTTTCCTACGCTCTTTTTTTGCAGTCTTCTTCTGCTGTTTTTTCTCTTTCTTCTTTGCCTTTTTTAAGGCTTTCTTTTCCTTCCTGCTGAGTCTGACAGGCTCCGCGGGTGCAGCCACGACTTCCGGTGCAGCCATAGTTTCTCCTGCCTCAGGAACCGGAAATTCCTGCGGCTCTGTGGTTTTTGTGATTTCGTCCATGTTTTTCCCCTTTTACACTTTTATCCAAAATCGGTACCGCCAAATGCCGGCACCGCCTCTTCCCTAATTCAGTTCCCGGAATTCTCCTCCGTTCGGTACTTCGTTTCCGCAGAGAATTTCATATTTTTTCTTTTTTACCCGGTAAGCCAGAATCAGATCGTACAGGCATCCGATGAAACCGAGAACTCCGCCGAAAATCAGATTTATAAACATAAACAGCCAGCAGACCGGAATCTGATTTTCAAAATATCTGACGCAGACCGCCGCCTCATCGCGGTTACTGCAGCTTCTGATGACTTTGATATTCATGATGTAGCGGATTACGGTGATAATGTTGTAAACCATGATGAGTAACGTACCCACACCGTATCCCCAGAAAATGGTGATGATTCCGGCAATAAGCTGATAAACAATCAGAATACACCAGATTACCACGCTGACAACCATGAATCCGGATACTTTTTTCATATAATCGCAGATTTCTTTTTCTGTCATGGTTTACCTCCCTTTCTGCTTTAATAATTCCCAGAAAATCACTGCGCTCGCGGCCGCAACGTTTAAAGAATCCACCCCGTGATACATGGGAATCATCACACGCCGGTCACAGGCAGCGATGACTTCCTTCGGAAGTCCGTCGCCTTCGGTTCCGAGAAAAACAGCCAGTTTCGCGGCTTTTTTTAATGCATCATGATCGGGTGCGACGCTGTTATCGGTAAGTGCCATGGCAACCGTCTCAAAGCCGTGTTTTTTCAGTTCATCCGCGAGTGTCCCGTCAAGCTCCGTCACTGTCCATGGAATCTGAAATACCGTTCCCATGCTGACTCTCGAGGACCTTCTGGTTAACGGGTTCACAGAATGCTTTGTCAAAATCACCCCGTCCATTCCGAGTGCTGCGGCGGATCGTATAATTGCGCCTACATTTGTAGGATTAACCACATCGTATAAAACCGCTATATGATTTTTATCTTTCAAAAAATCGTCAAGCGGCATTACGGGTTTTCTTTTCATAACCGCCCACAACCCCCGCACGAGGTTATATCCGGTCAGCCGGTTTAAAATCTCCAGGGGCGCAACATATACCGGAATCGAATTCAGCACATCCTCTCCCTGGATCATGCGGATTTTTTCAAACACCGGTCCCGCTTCGATTTCAATTCTTTTATCTTCCGCAAGCACGGACTCAACGGTATATCCGGCTTCCAGCGCCCGCAGAACCACATTGGCGGTTTCTGCGATAAAAACACCTTCCCCGGGCTCATGGTAATGCAAAAGTTCCGCCTCAGACGCATGTGCGTAAAGCGCAAGTTCCGGGGCATCCAGATTGTCAATCGGAATCAGTCTCATACGCAAACATCCGCATATTGAAGGCGGATTACTTTCTCAAGATCTTTCGGGCTTACCTCCACCTGGAAACCGACCTTGCCGCCGGAAAAGAAAAACGTATTGAATTCCTTCGCCGTTTCGTGAACGGTTGTCGGAAAGTATTTCTTCATTCCTATGGGAGAACAGCCTCCGTGAACATATCCGGTCAGGGGCAGAAGTTCCTTTTGCGGAATCATATCGATGGATTTCTCGGATACCGTTTTCGCGGCCTTCTTTAAATCCAGTTCCCTTGCCACCGGAATAACGAATACATAATAAGCACCGGATTTGCCGCGGGTAACCAGCGTTTTAAATACCCTGTCCACACTCTCTCCAAGGATTGCCGCGATTTCGGTTCCCGACTTACTTGCATCCGGTTCATAGGTATAGCTTTTATATGCGATTTTTTTCTGCGCCAGAACGCGCATTACATTTGTTTTTTCTTCAGCGGCGGACATTTTATTCCCTGCTCCACAAATAGCAGTAAGCCTGCGTTCTTGCTGCGAACACTTCGGTTTTCAACAGTTCCCTGATTTCCGCTTTGGTAAACCAGGCCGCTTCGATTTCTTCGACGGAAGAGGTACTCTTTTCAAACTCACCGGAAGCGGTTCCCACAATGACCACGTTCTTTTCGTTGGAAAAACCGACAGCGCTGTAACTTGCGGGGATAAAATCGTCCACGCTGTCCAGATGCAGTCCCGTTTCTTCCCAGAGTTCGCGTGCTGCGGCCTCTTTCGGTGTTTCGCCGGGATCAATCAGTCCGGCCGGGAAATTATAAACCCACATACCGGGTGCCAGACGGAATTCGCGGTTAATCAGTACTTTGCTGCGATCTTCGTTGTGAATGATTAAAACGACGGCATCCGCGGGGTCTTTTCCGTGAAGCCCTTCAAAATCCTTAATATCCGGATCACGGCTGATCATTTCGTACACCTTGGTCTTTCCGTCATTGGTTTCATATGTCAGGTTATAACGGCTGATGTATTTGCCGGAAGCCTGTTTCTCGATTCCGATAAACTTCATCTTCGTATTCGACTACACGCCTCGTATAGTCTTCCTCCTCTTTTAAAGTTTTACATTTTATCCGGTGCGGAGAAGCCGAGCACATCCATACAGCTTTCCATAACGAGCTGGACAAACTTTAACAGTCTTAAATATCCGATTTTCTTCTCTTCGTCTTCTTCGGAAAGAATCTTGGTTTCATGATAGAATGCGTTGAAGGCATTCGCCAGATCGTAAAGGTATGCACAGATTTTATGCGGTGCGAGCTCGTCATAGGCGCTTTCCATCATCGCATTGAAGGTTGCAAGCTGCATACAGAGCTTCTTTTCGCTTTCGTTCGTGTATTTATGTAAACCTGATGTTATGTCAACCAAATCCATGCCCGTTTTGTTTGCTTCGGCATATTTTTTCAGAATCGACTTGATTCTTACAACCGTATAAAGCAGATACGGGCCCGTATCGCCTTCGAAAGAAGTGAAACGGTCGATATCAAAGATATAATCCTTGGAGGCCTGATTGGACAAATCTCCGTACTTAATCGCGGCCAAGGCAACCAGTCTTGCCGTCTCCTTTGCTTCCTCTTCGCTCATTTCACGGCCTTCTGAAATCTTTGCATACATCTGCTCATTGATGTCGCGAATCAGGTATTCCAGGCGCTGTACGCCGCCGTCACGGGTTTTGAACGCATGTCCGTCCTTCCCGTTTACGGTACCGAAACCGATATGAATTAAATCCGTATTCTCATCGACGAGTTTCGTTTTTCTTGCGCAGCGGAACACCTGCTCAAAATAGAGTTCCTGCCGCTTATCGGTCAGATAAATCATACGGTCCGGATGATACGTCTTCATACGATCCATAATGGTGGCAAGGTCCGTCGTGTTGTACAGACTTGCACCGTCCGATTTTAAAATCATACACGGAGGCATTTCCTTGGTATCGGTATCTTCCTTCACATCCACCACCAGTGCGCCGTCGCTTAAATATGCATATCCGCCCTGCTTCATGTATTCCACCATGCCTGGGATAATATCATGCACGTCGGATTCACCCTTCCATAAATCGAAGGTGACGTTTAAATTATCGTAATTGCGCTTTAAGTCCGTAACGGAAACCTTTAAAATATGCTTCCAGATTGCACGGTAACCGCGAACACCGGACTGCAGCTTAAAGGTGCAGTTCATGGCTTCTTCCTTGAACGCCCTTCCTTCATCGGAATCCTCTTTGCTCTTTTTGCTGGCGAACGGATAGATTTCTTCGAGTTCTGCAATGGTAAACGGTGCTTCTTCGGGGTATTCGCCTTCAAAATTCTCGTCAAAATAAGGAAGTTCGGGCTTTCGAAGTTTCAGTTCCGCGATAATTAAGCCCATCTGAAGCCCCCAGTCACCGAGGTGAATATCGCCGATGGCTTCGTGTCCCATATAGCGGATGATTCTCTTTACGCTTTCGCCGATGACTGCGGAACGTAAATGTCCCACGTGAAGCGGTTTTGCAACGTTGGGTCCGCCGTAATCCACAATCACTTTCAGTTTCTTTTGCGGCTCATTCAGTCCGAATTTCGCGGATTTGGACATTTCGTTTAAAAATTCCTTCAGGAAGTCTCCGTCAAGATTTAAATTTAAAAATCCGGGAGGGCAGACCTCTATCTTTTCAAACGCCCGGCTTTCCTTTAAGGCTTCCGCCACTTCGTTTGCAATCATAAGGGGCGCTTTTTTGTACTTTTTTGCACCGGCAAGAGAGCCGTTGCACTGGTATTCGCAAAGGTCGGGACGGTTGGATACGGCAACTTTTCCGAGTTCCTTCTCATAACCGGCTTTCTCAAATGCGGTGCCTACCTCCGCGCTCAGTAAATCAAGTAATTTCTCCATGTTTTGTTCCTCTTTTCAAATATTGCATTAAACCCTCCGCGCCTGCCGCGATACCGGGTGTTAATTCGTTACTTCGTTTTCCGGACGGTTACGTTCGGCTTTCTGACTGTTTTGTTCGACTTTCCGACAATTTTGTCCGGCTTTCTGACGGATTCGTTCGGCCTTCGAAAAGGCACAGCCGCAAAAATCCTGACGATACAGACCGTACTCTTTTGAAAGTTCGATACTGCGCTGATACCCGCCCTTTTTCTTAAAATCCGACGGAAGGTAGGCAACCTTGTACTTCTTTCCTTCTTTCAGACCGATTTGATTTAACAGGTCCGTATTTTTAAGGGGACTTAAGGTCAGGGTTGTGGCAAAATAATCAAATCCGTTTTCGGACGCATATTTTGCACTTTCTCCAAGCCGCATGCGAAAACAGATGGTGCAGCGTTCTCCCCTCTCCGGGCAGTCTTCGTATCCTTTTACGGCTTCCATGTATTCTGCCGGTTCGTATCTGCCGTCTACATATTCGATCCGGTACGCCGCAGCCGGATTCTCTGCTTCTTCATCTTCAGTCCCGGGATTCGTGATATCTCCGTTTCCTTTGCCGGAGAGCTGTGAATTCAGTGCATCGATGAAGCGCTTTTCTTCCGTTGCCCGTTTCCGGTACTCCTCTTCGGCGGTAATATTGGGATTAAAATATAAAACCGTAATCCGGAATGTACTACGAAGGTAGGTCAGTACATAACTGCTGCAGGGTGCGCAACAGGCATGCAGCAGGAGTGTTTTTCCCTTCACGTTCGGATCGTTTAACAGCCTATCCATTTCAAACTGTGCATTCATGATTCGCTCTTTTCGGTCTTCTCTTCTTTTTCGGAATTACCGTTTTTTGAAACATCCGTCCTTAAATACTTCTCCATAAATTCCTCAAAAGGAATCGGTTTGCTGTAATAGAATCCCTGTACCTTGTTGCAGCCGATTTCTTTTAAAACCTCAATCTGTTCCCGTGTTTCCACGCCCTCGCAAACCACGCTGATGCCCAAATTGTGTGCCATCTCCACGATATGACGCATGATGATCTTGGTATCCTTGGACGTATTGGATTCGGAGAAGAAATCCTTGTCAATCTTTAAGACATCGAACGGAATGTCCTTTAATATGTTAAGGGAGGAATAACCGCTTCCGAAATCGTCCATGCAAAGCTGCAGTCCCATTTCCTTTAACTCGTCCACGAGAGAAATCATCTTCTCGCGGTCGGTTAAGAATACGGATTCCGTGATTTCTATCTGAATATCGTCAATGGATGTGTCATACCTCGTCATGACACGTTCCACGTTCTTTAAATACTCCGGGTTGCAAAGCAGGATTCTCGACTGGTTGATGGAAACCGGGACAATGTTGTACCCGCCCTTCTGCCTGTATTCCTTAATCTTGGAACAGAGAACTTCCAGCATATAGAAATCCAGTTTCTCAATGAAACCGTTCTGCTCAAAAATCGGAATGTAATCGGAGGGATATACGCAGCTTCCGTCATCCTTGATCCAGCGGGAAAGAATTTCCGCGCCGACGATTTTATCCTGAAAGATATCCCATTTCGGCTGCAGATATGCCTTGAATTCGCCTTTCACCAGTGCGGACTGCATCTCGGATTCGATGCGGTCGTTTTTCTTCATCTCATTGATGATTTCGTCGGAATAAACGGCCTCCAGCCGGCTTTCGTCACCCTTTAAGGATTTTCTGGCCGCATTGGCATGGTCAATCATGATATCAAGATTCCGGTCTTCCTTCTGAATCTTGTAAATACCTTTCTTGATACGGATCGGATATTTGACGCCGACCTCTTTTGCCGCATCGCTGATTTTCTTCTCGCAGATTCTGACGCGTTCCACCATCTCACTGTCGTTTAAAACCAGACAGAGGAACTGGTCGGAATTGATTCTCGCAATCATTTCCTTTTTGGAGAATACTTCCGCGAATTTATCCTGCACAAAACGCAGAACGTCGTCTGCCGCGGTATGTCCGTACGCTTCGTTGATGTAACGGAAGTTTGCGATATCGAGACGGACTATGACATAATGATTCTCGGAATTGTTATGGATTAAATCCGGTGCCTTGATTTTAAAATAATTCAGATTCGCTCCGCCGGTCACTTCGTCGGTATATGCCAGCTGCTCAATCTGCATCATGTTCTTGTAGTTCACCATCATCTGCAGCATGATGATGAAGAACATAATCGCACAGATTAAAACGCTTGCGATAAAACAGGTGATGATAATCGGCATCATCTGTTTGTCAATCAGGCCGTTGTCGAGAATAACAATCATGAAAAGGTTATTGCAGTTTTTGACTTCAACGCCCTTTAACTGAACCTGCTTTCCGTCGCTGCCCTTTACGGACACAGCGTACTCTTTGTTAACGTCCAGGAAACGGCGCATTTTCACAAGCTTGTCGTTGGTTGCTTTTTTACGGTCGGATAATGAATAAACCGCATCATAAACATTATCCCTCTCTCCGTACTTTTCCAAAAACCGCGGAGAACAGTCATACAGTTCACCGTTTGAATCCACCAGACAGCCGCTGCCGACGGAATCGATGTTTCCGTAGTATTCTTCGCCGAGCAGATTATTGATCTGTGAGGTGACAATATAGTAACCGACAATGGCATCTTCAGCGGAGCGTACTCTTTTTACACCGACAAAACATGCCTGTTTGGCTGCCTTCGGATCTTCCCCTTCCTGCTGCACATTTTCATCGTGCGCTTCAAGGAACGTACAGTAAGAATAATAATCATCCTCGTACAGATTGCTTCGAATCCCCGGTACTTCACTGAAAGCATGCGAGTCCTTAATCCGGCATCCGTCTTCGTCAAGCAGTGTTCCGCTCGCGTCCAGATAATAAAAATCGTAAACAAAACTGGATTGTTTTAATAACGCCAGGTATTCGCCGATTATTTTTTTATCCCGTGATTCGGGTGCATTTATGAACACCTGCTGCGTTTTGTCTTTCATTTTCGCCACATCGGTTCTGACATCCATGACGATGGTTCCAAGCTGGGAAAGAAGATAATTCCGGGTCATGTTGTAGGATGCCGCACGTACAATAAGGATGTTTACGGCAATCGTTATAACCACCAGAACAATGGCGATTGCGATTACCGAAAGCGGAATATTCTGTTGTTTCATTCCGTTTGCCTTTTTTCCCATACATGCTCTCCCGCAGCCGGATATAAGAAATCATATTATTATACCATAAAAAAAGTGCCGAGTGAACTGATTTGTTCACCCGGCAACTGTTTTTCGTATGCTTCTTTTCGAATTTCTTTACGGATTCTCCTGCTGCTGTTGTTCCTGCTTGGCAGCTTCTTCCGCCGCCTTCTTTGCAAGATACTCTTCGAGGCGTTTCGCTTCCTCTTCGTTTAAAATATTCATCTGGTCGCGGACCGTATTCTCCCGGATCATTTCCTGCGACACTTCTTCGGGAAGCATCAGCCTTGCATCCTGCCATAAATGCAGGAAGAAATTGGTCTTTATGATGTTTACGGATGCGGAGTACTCGGAATCAATCAGGGCAGACATATTGTCTAAGTATGCCTGTAAATCCACCACATCGTACTTCTCGGGATTTAGTTTCCAGTCAACCTGTCCGGTCTTTGCATTGTAAGTTACCTTTTCGGTAATAAAGCTCTTGTCGTAAAGCACGGCTTTATGAATTCCGTCGGAAAAAATATCCGTTCCCATGTAAAGTCTGGAATCATAGTCGATTCCGAGAAGATTCAGTACGGTGGGAAGAATGTCCACGTTACAGCAGTAAGTGTTTGTGGAAATATTCTCTTCGAGTCCGGTAGTATACATGATGCAGGTGGAATGATAAATGTCCATCTCGGAAATCGGTCTGCCCACGAGGGAGGTTCTTCCCTGCTCGGACAGATAATACGGATAATGATCGCCGGTTAAAACAATCAGTGTCTTATCCATAAGTCCGGCTTCTTCCAGCGTATTTACCAGGTATTCCATACCGTATTCCAATTCCAGCTCGCCGGCTAAATATCCCAGCGCTTCACTGTTGTATTTGTTTGCATCCTCACCGAGACGGTTCTTCACCTCTTCGATGTTCTTACGATACATAACATTGTTGGCGTTGTAGGGACCGTGGCCACTGAAAGTCATGTAATATGCAAAGAAACGGTCTTCCCCGATATATTTTTCCAGAGACTGCTGCATCATTTCGTTGTCCGATGCGGGCCAGCTGGTACTGAATGACATTCCCTCATTCATGAAATACAGATTCTCAAGTCCGAGATTCGGCCAGGAAAACTTACGTCTGTAGTACGTTCCGTAATAATTGTGGAAAGCGAATGTCTTCATGCCTGCCTTGGAAAATACATGTCCCAGGCCGGTCGGCATATACTTCGTAGAGGACTGCGGCATACTTCCGACATCCCGTCCGCTGTCCGCCTGACGGGACACATCCGGCCAGTAGCTGGTTGCGAATGCGTACTCTCCGTTGGTTGTGGTGTTACGGAAACTGTTGTAATAGTTGTTTAAAATGATGCCGTTATTCATCATCTTGTAAAGCGTCGGCGTTACTTTTTCATGCACACCGTAGGTCCAGAAACCTTCGCCGCAGATGTAAATAACATTGTATCCTTCCAGCAGACCGGTGTACTGATTCGTATTCGTCGGTTTTCTGTCTCCGAAATACTCATACATGTCACGGATGCTGTTATCGTTTGCGTTTTCTGCAAGTTCTTCGAAATCGATGGTTTCGAATACATGCGGTTTTACTTCGTAATCCGGTTCTTCCTCTTTGGGAAGTTCGGAGGGGATTTCCTCATCGGGATCCGGCTGGCTGGTAAGCTCCAGCGCGGAAGTGTCTGCCTTAACGATGGTCGACATTTCTTCCTTCTTTCCGAAGCCGAAATAATAGGATCCTGCCTCAATGATGGACGTTGTCATGGCACCGAGTCTGGATGCCGTGGTATCCGTATCACTGATATTGGAATGATATGCGTAATAGGCACTCTGTCTTCCCGTACCGCCGAAACGAAGTCCTTCGGCTGCGCCGAACCAGAAGCCGATTGCGATTAAAAATGCCATAATATGAATCAGCACGGGATACGGATTTACCTTAATCTTTTTGGTAAGGCCGAGAACCAGTGCCGCAATGGCGGGACACAAGAGCAGAATAATCAGTCCGATGGACTTGATTACGGTTTCCTGCATCGCCCACCAGAAGTTTCCGACCGCGTCCCCGCCCATGCCGAGCATGGAAACGGATAAAAGCGATCCGAAAATCCGGAAATATACCATCTGGATTCCGTAGAATACGGCAACAATCAACATGGTGATTGGGAACAGAAATCTGCTGACCTGCTTCGGCACAAAACCGTTAATGGCCGCAAGGATAAGCGCCTGCGCCGGTACAAACAGAAGGAAATAAAGATTCCGCTTTGAAATGCCCGCACCCATCTGAAGTCTTAACACCAGTTCCCAGAATACGATGGACAAAACAAAGATTCCGAAGTAGATCAAAAGCTGTAAAATACCTCTTCTCATGTCCGACCAGAATTCTTTGCGGTCTCTTTCGCGGTTTCTCTGCCGATATTCTCTCTGCTCTTCGGGCGTCATGTATTTATATCTTTTTCTCTCTTCCCTGCGAGCTTCTTTTTGGCGTAAATTCTTTTCTTTTTCTTTTGCCGCAGCCTCTTTTTGTGCAAGTTTGTCCGCTGCTTTTTTTGCTTTCTTTTCTTCTTTGGAAAGCTTAACTTCGCTCTTCTTTTCGGCGGATTCTTTCCCCGCTTCGTCTGCGGTTTCTTTTTCCGACTCTTTTGCGGTATCTTTTTCCGGCTCTTTTGCCGTTTCCTTTACCGCCTCTTTCATCGTTTCCTTTCCCGGTTCAATCGGCTTAATATCCACGATTTTATCTTCTTCGTCATTTGCAGGTTCCGTCAGTTTTTTTCCGATTACTTCTCCGCCATCGTTCTCATTCTCTTTTTCGATAATGGGTACAATGTTCTCAATCGGTTCGTCATTCAGTTCCCTGCGTTCTTTCTCGGTCATACTTTTTTCTTTCCGCGCTCTCATTCAGCGCTTTTTGCGACGCCTTTTCGCGCCGTTTCGTTTTTTTGCCCACATATCCATGTTTACATAATCACTGAGTAATTATATCGAATGGCATAAATACGGCGCAATACGGAAAATACCCAAATTATACGGTTTTTTCGTGAATCTTTTGTATAAATTGTAGAATTAAGTCCGCTTATATGGTAGAATTTTAAGGTACGCGGGGTGAGAGAAAACGTACGATAATCAGAAAGAAATTGGAGAATCACTATGCCGGACAACATTTATATGTCTCAGATTGAAGAAATGAAAAATACCATTCGTCTTGCCATTCACGGTAAGGATGATGTCATCGATATGGTGCTGTGTGCGGTTTTTGCCGGAGGTCACATCCTGTTGGAGGATATCCCCGGTGTCGGAAAAACCACTCTCGTAACGGCACTTGCAAAGGTTATGAGCCTGGACTACCGCCGCGTGCAGTTTACACCGGACGTACTTCCCAGCGATATTTCCGGTTTCACCATGTATGATAAAAATACAGGCGAATTCTCCTTCCGTGAGGGTTCCGTTTATACCAATCTCTTCCTTGCGGATGAGATCAACCGTACTTCTCCGAAAACCCAGTCCGCGCTTTTGGAGGTTATGGAGGAAGGCCGTGCCACCGTGGACGGTGTAACCCGCGATCTGCCGAAGCCTTTCATGGTAATCGCAACCCAGAACCCCATCGGTGCATCCGGTACGCAGAAACTTCCGGAATCCCAGCTCGACCGTTTCATGGTACGTCTTTCCATGGGATATCCGAATCATAAAAGCGCCGTGGATATTTTAAAAGGCGACTCCCACGAAATCATCCGCGAAATGAATCCCATCATTCAGCAGGATGATATTCTCGCCATGCAAAAAATGGTAGCCGACGTCCATGTCAGCGAAGCACTGTACGATTACGCGGTTTCCTTAACCGAGGCAACCCGCAACGAGGAGATTTTCACATTGGGACTCTCCCCCCGCGGAAGCATCGCTTTGCTGAAAATGGCCAAAGCACATGCTTTTCTCTCCGGCCGGGACTATGTCATTCCCGAAGATTTCCGTGAAGTCTTCCTGCCGATTGCCGGACACAGAGTACTGCTCTCCACGAAAGCGAAAGCATCCGGAAGCACGCTGACCACAGCGCTTCTTAATGCATTCGGTTCCGTTCACATGCCCAGAGTATCACAGGAATTCTAATCTATGCCGAAACTGAAAGCCCACATCCTGACAATCGTACTTTATGTGGTGGGGCTTCTTGCAGCCCTTGCGCTGTTCCTTTTACTGGAACAGCCGTTTTTGCTTGCGTTTCTGGCTGTTTTCTTCGTTCTGCCTGCAGTTCTTCTGCCCCTCTTCTTTGCATCCTTCCGCAAAGTTTCGATGCGCAGCTACTGCCCCGCGGCTTACGTGGAAAAAGGCAACCGGATTCCTCTGTTCGTCGAGGTCATTAATCCGACCCTCTGCCCGTTCTTTTTAACGGACCTTTCTTTCACCGTAAACAATCTTTATCACCCCAACGAATTCGAGCATATGGTTTCCCTGCACGTGCTTCCGAGGAAAAATGAAAAAGTCCAGATTCCTCTGGAGACTTCTTTCATCGGCATGGTGCAGGTGAACTTCACGGAGATTGCTTTTACCGATCCTTTACACTTTTTCCGCTACATTGTCCCACTCGGTCAAAAAACAGAAGTGCCCGTATTTCCGCCCGAAACGATTAAGGAAGACCTGCCGGCGACACCTGCTGCCGACGGCATTGATGAGTATACCGAATCCGATGCCAAAGGAAACATTTCATCGGATATTAAAGAGATTCGTCTCTACCAGCCGGGCGACCGTCTGCAGAGAATCCACTGGAAATTAAGTGCCAAGCTCGATGATTTATTTGTAAAGGAAATGGCACACACTTCCATCCTCTCGCTTGTGCTTCTGCCCGAGCTTACCGACGAAAATATCGAAGAAACAGTATCCACGCTGCGCGGCTGCATCAAAGTACTTTTGCAGCGCGAGGAACGTTTTGAGGTTTGCTTATACCACCACGGGATTGTGGATTTTAACTTCATGCCGGTTACGGATGACGCAAGTACGATGGAGGCATTAATCCGCCTCTACTACCTGCCACTGTACAAAGAAAAAAGCGCCGCAAAGCGCGCGTACTTTAACTCCGGTGTGAAGCAGGCCACGGTAATTTCCATCCGCGGGGAAGAGGTTGAGATTATCTCTGAATATTGATTCATCTCGCCCAAATTAGTTTACATAAAAAATTCTTAGTTAACATAACATTCATTTGAATATACCTCCTTCAGGGAGGCAGGGAAGGTCAACGCATCATATGTTGCACAGACTCGAGCTCATGCTCAGGAAAAAAGAAATGGCGAAAACCGGTATCTATACCGGTGAAATCACCGACGGTGTGAATCATCACCGTGGGCTTATTTGCCTGCTGCGCGGCTTTATGATTTTCCTCGGAACGTACGGAACCTTAATCGGACTTCTGACGGCATTTAAACTGCCCTACAATCCGGTTCTGGTCATCCCTTCGTTTTTCCTGGCCTCCATGTTTGTGGCTTTCCTTTACTACAACAAGATCATTTTCTATCTCGGATATTTCTTCCTGCTCGGAGGTTTCACGTACGGTCTGGTCTATCTGTACATGTACGCGAACTCCGGTTATCAGGCGATTATCAACGAAATCTACGCGGCGTATTCCGATTACTTCAAACTTCTCTCCGTCCGTGAAGGTCAGGAGTTCATCGAGTCCCGTGAAATCACGGTTTCCGTCGCAATCATCTTCATGGGCATCTTCCTTGCGATGATGTTAAACGTGACCATTTCGGGTTATATGAACGTACTCGAAACGATGTTAATCACGTTCCCGATTTTCGAAGTTGCATTCTTTATCAACCGCAAGCCGCCTCTTTACTGCATCTGCATGGTTCTTGCCATGTATGTGTTCGTCGGAATCCTGCAGGCAAGCAGGCACCAGCGAATGCAGGTGAAAGGCAAACACACGCATGAATATCTGCGGTTTGCGAGAAAAAACAAAAAATACTACTTCTATCAGGGCAATTTAAAGGGAAATGTCATTACGGCGATTTTTGCCGTTGCGGTAGCAATTTTAGTCGGAATCCTTGCCGCTTTGTCCTACAACAGTAATACGGAATATTTAAAACACAACATCGTCCGCGAGCGTGTGGAAGAATACGTAAAAATCTATGTACAGACCGGTTGGACCGGCTGGATGAACCGTTACGAAAATACCGGCGGTATGGCTTCAGGACGTCTCGGCGGTGTCGGTGAAGTACGTCCCGACTTCGAAACAGACCTTTCTGTCACCTATGCTCCCTATAGTTTCTCCACGGTTTATTTAAAAGGTTTTACCGGAACCATGTACGGGCAGAACCAGTTCTATACCATAGCCAGAAAAATTCACAGAGAAGAGGAAGATTCCGATAATTCGCTTTCGCCTTACGATTCCCCTTATACGGTTCAGATGTACCATGAGGACGACATCAGGCGGTTTGACAGTGACTACCTGGTAAATACCGGAGCCAAAGCTCGCATGAATATCGTAAATCTCGATGCGGATCCGGCCTTCTCCTATCTTCCCTATTTTACGGATCCGACAGACTATGAAGATTTTGCAAAGAATCCCGAAAAATCCAGAGACATCAAATATGGAGTTGACATAACTTATTATCCAAACGTTGAATTGTTCTATGATGTGCCGGAAAACTACGAAAAACCGGACGATCCGGAATTGTTGGATTATGTAAACTTCTCCTGTACCTCGGTACCGCCGGAACTCGAAGACTTTCTGAATGATTACATTCAGGAAAACAACTATTTCGATACCGGTTTTACCTCCCTGGATTTCGAAAAGAATCAAAGCAAATACAAGGATGTCAACGAATACCGCATTGCGGTTGCGAGAAAAATCTACGCTCACTACGTCAATAATTTTAAATACACAATGGCCCCCGGTGCCACTCCCTACAACCAGGATGCCATTCAATACTTTTTGGATAAGCAGAAACGAGGTTACTGTGCACACTTCGCTTCTGCCGGTGTTATGCTTCTTCGTGAATTCGGTGTTCCCGCAAGATACTGCGAAGGTTATATCATCACGCCTTCGAACCTGGCAGAGAACGCCATTGCGGTAAATGAAAAATATGAAGACTGGTATGAAGGCAAGAATCTTCTTGATGAAGAAGGTGTGGTAAACATTGAAATCAACGATTCCTTTGCCCATGCCTGGGTGGAAATCTATCTGGACGGTTACGGTTTCGTTCCCTTTGAAATGACGCCTCCTTCGGACGATGAGGAACAGCTCGATACCAGCGCATTCAGCGGTCTGTTTGCAGGTCTGTTTAACTTCCGTATGGACATCGCGGATTTGCCGGATCCGAACTCCACACCGACCGAAAGCAACCTTACCAAGGGTGTGAAGAGCCTGATGAATCTGCAGTTCGATTTTAAGCGTTTCGCACTGCCCCTTGTCATCGTAGTCAGTGTTCTGGCGCTTGGATTAACCTGCTTCTACACCATTCGCGCCATCCTTCGAAAGAAGAAATTAAAGGTGTTATACGAAAACGGACAGTTCCGCGATTTGGTTTACATAAATTATGAGAAATTCACTTCGTTCATCATGTCGCATCCTGCGATGCGCACCAAGGAAGACCATCCGCTTCCGAAGGATGTATGCACGCAGCTGACGAGACTTTTGCAGAATCGTACGCCGGACATTACGGAGAAGTCACTAAAAGACCTGTTTACTTACATCGAGCGAACCCTCTACTCCGATAACCAGGGCACACGTGAGGAGTACGATAACTTCCTCGTCACACTGGAGTTACTTAGAAAAACATTGAAGAGCCTTAAGTGATCCCCGACAGGAAACCGAAAAAAGCAATCGAGTAGGGGAGATTTTCTCTCCCCTCTCACACCACCGTACGTGCCGTTCGGCATACGGCGGTTCAACATAACTTCAAAGCATGACG
>ODAJ012096001.1_pt1 | contig 26225 bp, 21 predicted proteins | sample 1539241 | NCBI WGS metagenome assembly ODAJ01 (sample SAMN02144231, study PRJEB22623) | gut metagenome | biome: sheep rumen | host: Ovis aries | place: New Zealand
CAGCCTCCACCTGGAGCCAGCTGGATGTGGAGTCCGTCTTGGCGGCTCACGGTACGCTGGGTCTTGGTATAGTCTGTGGCATCGCGGTCGTCATTGATGCCGTCGGCAAAAATCTCCATGTTGTATGTATCCTCGCCGAGCATGTTCAGCAGGACGGTAAGGGGAATCAAGGGGACAGTTCATGACTCTGGCCAGAATCAAGAACCTCTCCCCTTGATTCCCCAAAAAATGCCTTTCTGGAGAAAAATAAAAGTTTGTAGTACAAGTAAGGTAATCGAGGATGCTGGAACGGCGGTGACAGCAAGGAAAAAGGAAAATCGGGGTCAAAGTTGGGTTAATGTAGGTACAAAAATTTGAATTTTATTTTTTTCACTGCCACACTGCCACAACAGACCGTAGCGTACTGAGATAAAGGACGTTACGGCGTGGCAGTGGTGTGGCAGTGGTGGCAGTGAAAGTCGAAATAGTGAGGAAAAACTGTTGTTTTTGGGGTTCAACTTCATAAAAACAGGTGTTGACACACGTACTTTTTTGTACCCTACGACGATATCACTTAGATGGACTAAGTGAGTCGTTTACGTCGGTTTCCCACGGTGGGAAACCATCGTAAGTCGGTGGGTTACTAAGCTTTCCCAACGTGGGAAACATCAAGAAAGAGCAACTTTGCTAACAACATTTTTTTTCTAAAACTTCATCATACCAATATTTTTTCGTACCTTTGCAACGGTTATTAAGAAAATGATTATGCGTATGAAAAGACTATTACTGCTTGTGGCAGCCATGTGCACAATCATGGCTGCTGGCCACGCACAAACAAAGCAACTGAAGAAGATGATAATATCTGACGATTACACGTTGGAGTTTACTTACGACGATGAAGGGCGCATGATAGGCGTGAGCGGCGACGAACAATGTACTATAACCTACACCTATGACCAAATCATGATTCAGGCAACAGACGATGGAGACACATGGAACTCCACATACTCGCTCACAAACGGTCTGCTGACCCAAGAAGACAGGGAAGGAGACCTGTCTGACATTTACTACGATGCTGAAAACAGGATTACAAAGTGGGACTTTCATATAGATGGCAACAATTACCCCGTTGAGTTTATATGGGAAGACGGGAATATCGTCCGCACTAAACGGTATAATGGAACAGAACTGAGGACGGAGGTAACATATACTTATAACCATATCACGGCACACCCGTTGATACATTGTTTGTGGGGTGGACTCGACTTTATCGGATGGCCAGAATGCTTGCCGCTCTATCCGTATATGGGTACCTTGCCAAAGAATCTTGTTACCTCGGCCGAAAATGTTAGCGGACATGGAAATTACTCTTATGAGTATGAACTGAATAGCGATGGCGACATTGTGAAGATATTGGAATACTATGACGGAGAATTAGAAGATACATACACCTTTGAGTGGGAACCCAGCACGTCTGGCATCAGCAGCATTGAGAACGAACAGAATGTTCCGTCAGCCTTTTACTCAATCAACGGCATGCGCTCGGCGAAAGCTCATCACGGTCCGAACATTGTGCGCTATGCCAACGATAAAGTAAGGAAATACATGGCGAGATAGTACCCTGCAACAGATTACCTCAGCCAATTGTGCTAACTCTTCAGGCAGTCTGACACCCCCGGTGTCAACAGGCTGCGGAATGTATTTGATTTTTTTATCTCCCATATCCTAATAACGTTTTTTCTGTTTTTATTGTCAACCAGTCACCGAGAACCTTGAACCCTGAACCATATTTCTTTCCTTTTTGTAGTCTTTTTACTTCTATCGTCGAACACAACACATAAAAAAGCCCCTCTCCTTTGGGAGAGGGGTTGGGGAGAGGCTATTCACACTCTCTCTTATTTCGCAAACAGGGCCACGATGGTCTCGTACTTTTCCTGCTTGCCAGAGGTCTGCTTCGGCTCGCCGATCTTCTTGCCGTACTCGTAAGCCTGCTCGAGGGTGAGCTTGCCGTCCTCGAAGTCCTTGCCTACACCGCTGTCGAAGCTTGCATAGCGCTCCTTCTTCATGGCGGGCAGCTCGCTGTTCTCCAGGATATCGGCTGCATTGAGCAGTGCGCGTGCCATAGCATCCATACCGCTGATGTGGGCAATGAAGAGGTCCTCAAGGTCAGTTGAGTTACGACGAATCTTAGCGTCGAAGTTAGTACCGCCAAGGCCGAGTCCGCCACCACGGATAATCTCCATCATGGCCTGGGTCAGCTCGTAGTTGTCGATGGGGAACTGGTCGGTATCCCATCCGTTCTGAGCGTCGCCACGGTTGGCATCGATTGAGCCCAGCATGCCGGCATCAACAGCGCAGGCCAGCTCATGCTCGAAGGTGTGACCGGCCAGTGTGGCGTGGTTCACCTCGATGTTCACCTTGAAGTCCTTGTCGAGGTTGTGGGCACGAAGGAATCCGATGACGGTCTCTGTGTCAACGTCGTACTGATGCTTGCTGGGCTCCATGGGCTTGGGCTCAATGAGGAAGTTGCCCTTGAAGCCCTTGCTGCGAGCATAGTCGCGAGCCATGGTGAGCATGCGGGCCATGTGCTCCTTCTCGCGCTTCTGGTCGGTATTGAGCAGCGACATGTAACCCTCGCGGCCGCCCCAGAACACGTAGTTCTGACCACCGAGCTTGATGGTGGCGTCGATGGCGTTCTTAATCTGAACAATGGCACGTGCCACAACGTCGAAGTCAGGATTGGTCGATGCACCATTGGCGTAACGCTTGTTGCCGAAGACGTTGGCGGTTCCCCAGAGGTTCTTAATGTTGGGGTACTGCTTCATCTTCTCCAGTGCGTAGTCGGTAATGGCCGTCATGCGAGCCTCATACTCCTCGACGGTAGCACCTTCGTCAACGAGGTCAACATCGTGGAAGCAGAAGTACTCAATGCCCAGCTTGTCCATGATTTCAAAGCCGGCATCCATCTTGTCCTTTGCGCGCTGTACGGCGTCTTCGCTCTTGTCCCACTCGTAGGAACGGGTCTGTCCGCCGAACTGGTCGGCAGAAGCGCCTCCCAGTGTGTGCCACCAGGCCATGGCGAACTTCAGCCAGTCCTTCATCTTCTTACCCATTACGACGCGCTCGGGCTCGTAGTAGTGGAATGCCATTACGTTCTTACTCTCTTTTCCTTCGAAAGGAATCTTACCGGTAAACGGAAAATACTCTTTTGCCATAATAAAATAATAAATGTTGTTGTATTAATGAATGATTATAATTTGTTACTTAATGTTTCTTTCCACTGGGCGTAAGCTGCCAAATACTCAGCTCGGCGGGCCTGGTCGGGCTCAACGACCTGAAGCTTGTCGAGCGTAGCGAAGGCCTCGCTGCTGTCCTTATAGATACCGGCTCCAATGCCTGCACCCTTAGCGGCACCTACGGAGCCATCGGTATCGTAGAGCTCAATGGTAGCACCACTTACGCCGGCCAGCGTGTCGCGGAACAGGGGCGAAAGGAACATGTTGGCCCGGCCGGCATGAATCTTCCGGATGTCCATGCCCATCTGTTGCATAATCTCCATACCGTAGCAGAAGGAGAAGACGATGCCTTCCTGAGCGGCACGCACGATATGGGCCTTAGAGTGGTTGTTAAAGTTCAAGCCGCACACGGAGCAACCGATTTCGCGGTTTTCCAGTACGCGCTCAGCGCCATTACCGAAAGGAATGATGGTCACGCCCTCACTGCCAATGGGCACTGAGGCTGCTAGGTCGTTCATTTCTGCATACGAGATGTCGGGCGTAACGTTGCGATGAACCCATGCATTCAGAATGCCTGTACCGTTAATGCAAAGCAGGACTCCTAAACGCGTCTGGACATCGCTGTGATTGACATGCGCAAACGTATTGACACGACTCTGCTTGTCGTAGTTCACCTCGCCTAACACCCCGTAAACAACACCAGAGGTACCGGCTGTTGCAGCGATTTCGCCAGGGTTAAGCACGCCCAACGAAAGCGCATTGTTAGGCTGGTCTCCACCTCGATAGGTTATCGGCGTACCAGCTTTCAGGCCCATTTCGGCGGCAGCTTCCGCACACACTTCACTCTGAAGGCTGAACGTAGGAACGATATCGGGGATGAGCGAGGAGTCGAAACCATAATATTTCATCAGGAAATCGGCCAAGCGATTCTCCTTGAAGTCCCAGAACATACCTTCAGAAAGGCCGCTGACCGTTGTATTGGCCACGCCCGAAAGGCGCATGGCAATATAGTCGCCCGGCAACATAATCTTATAGATTTGCTTGTAAAGGTCGGGCTCGTTGTCCTTCACCCAAGCCAACTTGGCAGCTGTGAAATTACCTGGCGAGTTTAACAGATGGCTCAGGCACTGGTCGGCCCCCAGGTCCTTGAAGGCCTTCTCGCCGTAGGGAACTGCACGCGAGTCGCACCAGATGATTGCCGGACGAAGCGTTTTCAGGTTCTTATCGACACAGACCAGGCCGTGCATCTGGTAAGAGATGCCTATGGCTTTAATCTCTTCTGCCGACACATTGGCATCAGCCATGATTTTCTTCAGGCTCAGCTTAGCATTGTCCCACCACATCTGCGGGTCCTGCTCTGCCCAACCAGCCTTGACGGCCATGATGGGTGCTTCCTTTTCAGGATAAAAAGCTGAAGCCACACACTTGCCACTATCGGCATTTACCAAAGATGCCTTGACAGAAGAGCTGCCGACATCAAAACCTAATAAATATCTGTTTGCCATAATAATGATATGTTTCTAAACTAAATATAATACGATTAACACCACAAAATTCCCAAAATAATTTTAAAAAACCAACTTTTTTCACTATTTTGAGCATTTTTTTATCATTATTTGACCTCAATTAAAAACTTTTGCTTACCTTTGCATCACCAGAAAGATAAAATATACGTATATGAAAAGAAAAATTTTAATATTAGACGACAAAGAAACCATAGCAAAAGTACTCTCCATCTACTTGATGAGTGATTACGACGTACAATGGCTTCCAGACGGTCTGCAGGGTGTAAAATGGCTACAAGCGGGCAACACCCCCGACCTGATTATCTCTGACATTCGCATGCCGGGTATGCGTGGCGACGATTTCCTGGAATGGATCAAGCAGAATGAATTGTTCCGCCACATACCGGTCATCATGCTGAGTAGTGAAGACTCCACCAGCGAGCGTATAAGGCTGTTGGAGATAGGAGCTGTCGATTACATCGTCAAGCCGTTCAACCCTATGGAGTTAAAGATAAGAGTCAAGAAAATTCTCCCCAATTAACATAATAGTATAACATTATATATATGATAGGTGTTGTATATTTAGGTAGCAATCCCAAGACGCAAGAACGCCTCAAATATATTCCTGGACAGTCGGTCAGAATGACGACGGCCTACAAAGAAACAGCATCTGTTTGCACGCCTCACTTCCCAAACGAACACTTTATCGTGTTCTTCGAAAAAGGTGAGCGTAATGAAGATATTACGTCCATCAAGTATCTGCGGAAGACGTGTAACGACATATATATCATACTATTGACCGACAACCTGACCGACGAGGACAGGACCATCTACCAGAAGTGTGGCATTAACGACACCATCAACAAGGAAGCCTCTATCACCGAACTCAACAAGAAGATTCAGTTTATTGCGGCCAGAGAGAATATTCTGTTCAATAATCAGGATGCGAAATACAAGATTCTGCGGTTCAAGATTCCGTTCTGGAAGCGAGCTTTCGACATTGTTGTTTCTTCCATGGCCATACTTTTCCTTTTGCCGGTATTCATCGTTACAGCCATTGCCATCAAGCTGGAAAGCAAGGGACCCGTTATTTTCAAGTCGAAACGCGTAGGTACGAACTACACCATCTTCGACTTCCTGAAGTTCCGAAGCATGTATATCGATGCAGAAGACCGGCTGAAGGAAGTCAGCAAAGGCCGCAACCAGTATGCCGAAAAGACCGACGAGGAGAAAGAGCAGGAAGCCAAGACGGTAATCACTTCTCCGCTTGGCGCCGAAGCCGAACAGCAGATGTACGACATGGGCATGGAGTCGGAAATGATGATTAATGATGAAGAAATCATGCTTGTCGGCGATGACTATGTTGTTGCCGAAAGTGACTTCAACAAACAGAAGGAAGAAGAAATCAACAATGCCTTCGTCAAGGTAGAAAACGACCCGCGCATCACCAAGGTGGGGCGGTTCATTCGAAAATACAGCATCGACGAACTACCACAACTCTTCAACATTCTGAAAGGCGACATGTCGATTGTCGGCAACCGTCCGCTCCCTCTCTACGAGGCCGAGAAGCTGACTGTCGATTCAAGCATCGACCGTTTCATGGCGCCCGCCGGTCTTACAGGCCTTTGGCAGGTGGAAGAACGTGGCAAGGGCGGCAACATGTCAGCCGAAGAGCGAAAACAGTTAGACATCATCTATGGCCAGACGTACAATTTCGCCCTCGACATGAAGATTATCTTCAGAACGCTGACGGCATTCATACAAAAAGAGAACGTATAATTTTATCAAGATACAATGAAACGAGCAAGACACATACTGTTAGCCATGATGCTCTCTACTGCCGGAGTCGCCTCTGCGCAGTACGACAACAGCGGCATCAGCGCCGGTTTCTTTGACTCCAGCCAAGACAGTGAAATCAATTTCTCAAAATTCCACCTTCCACCACTTTCCGTGCTGTTTGAGAATGCCAAGGAGAACCCGACAGTCCTAAAAGCCAGCAAGGCACACGAGTTAGCCGTTGCCGAGGTAGCAAAGCAGAAACGCCATATTTTCTCCTACGTCTATGGCCATGCCAGCTACAGCTACGGCAAGGCCGACATGTGGGGCAACAACTCTTCGACCTACAGCACCATGATCTACCAATTCCAGGGTAGCGAGCAAAGTTATTGGAATGTGGGCGTGAACGTGAGCGTTCCTCTTGAGGACATCCTTGACTGGGGGCCTTCCATTAGGCGCAAGAGGATAGAAGCCGATATGGCTCGTTATAACAGGGATGAGGAATTTGACAAGCTGAAACTTCAAATAGGTAGCCTGTATGCCAAAATAACCAACAACCTCGTAGCCCTGAAGACCCACGGCGAAGCTGCCGCTGCCTACCAAGGTGCCGGACAGTTGAACGAGGAGCAGTTTCATCAGGGCAACATGGACATTGAGGACTTTGCCTATACGAAGCTCCATGAAGTAGGCGTGGTCAGTGGCTATCAGGCGCTACAGACCGACATCCTTACTGACATCATCACACTGGAAATCCTGACTCACACGCCTATCATTACCAACACGACGACCGAAATCACGCTCGACGGTAAAATCACGAAGACACAGCGCGAGTTGGAACGCGAGAAGCGAGCCCTCGAAAAACGCATCAAGCGAGAGAACGAGGAAGAGCAGAAAAAAATTGCCAAACTTGAAAAGGAGGAACGTGAAGCCAAGAGAAAAGCTGAACGTGAGGCCAAGAAAAAGAAAAAATAACTAAGAAACACCAGAAGTTATGGATACATTCAGATATTTAGTACGTTTTCTATACAAGATTCGCTGGTATCTTGTCATTCTACCATTAATAGCACTCATCGTGGCGTGGTTCCTCACCCGCCACATGGAACGGATATATGACTCCAACACCACCATTTATACGGGTATGATAACCGGTTATAACATGGAGGGAACAGGAGCCATTGGTGGTAACTATCAGACTAACATCACCAACCTCATGCTGATCATCACCACCGACAACACCATCCACGAAGTAGCCCTCCGCCTGTTTGCCCGCTGCATGATGTATGGCAATCCGAACAAGGACAACAACTACATCTCGGCCGAGCACTTCCGCGAACTGAATGCCACGGTTCCAGCAGAAGTGAAAGCCCTCATCAAGCATAACAGCGAGGCTCAGACATACGCCAACCTGAAAGCATACGAAAAACCGATGCAGGACAACTTCCTTTTCGGTTTGCTGAACTACCATCCTTATTTTGGCATCAACAGCATTACCAGCCGTCTGAAGGTGATGCAGCTCAACAACAGTGATATTATTGACATTGCCTATTCTGCCAACGACCCGGGTATCGCCTACAATACACTGGACATTTTGAACGAGGTCTTCAAGAAGCAGTATGAGAACATTCGTTTTGGCGAAACCAATAACGTCATCAAGTTCTTTGAACGGGAGGTAGCACGCCTTTACCGTATATTGACCAGTGCTGAAGACGACCTGATTCGCTACAACGTATCCAAGCGAATCATCAACTATGCCGAACAAACCAAGATGGTGGCCAATATGGATGCCAACCAACAGATGGAGTCCAACAATCACATGTTGGATTACACCACGACCAAGGCATTGATGGACTATCTGGAGCGACAGTTAGGCAATCGCGCCCAGGTGATTCGCTCTAACCGTGAGTTTACCAATAGCGTCCGCGATATTTCCCGCATCCAGTCACGCATTTCCAACCTCCAGCTCATGAGTAGTGAGAATGGCGGTGCAGACGCTGAGTCACAGCAGGAATTAGCAAAGGCACAACAAGACCTGCAAGACGCTACAGGACGCGTAAGGTCCTTAACTCGTGACATTGAGGCAGCTTCATACAACACCGAGACGGGTGTGAAAGCAAATCAAATGATTGACAAGTGGCTTGATCAGGTTCTTCTTCTTGAGAAGACGAAAGCCATGATTAATGCAGAGGACGTGATGGCTGCGAAACTGGAAAAACAATTCCTATACTTTGCACCTATTGGTGCTACGATTGACCGCAAGGCTCGTCACATCGGATTCATTGAAGGCAACTATATGGAGATGCTGAAAGCACTGAATGCAGCTCGTCTGCGCCAGCGTAACCTGCAGATGACCACGGCTTCACTCCGCATTCTCAATCCGCCTATGTTCCCGCTGAATGCACAGCCGACAAACCGATTGATGATTCTGTTAGGAGCCTTCTTGCTGACCTTCATGCTGACCGCCCTTTACTTCTTCATCATTGAGTTGCTTGACCGTACACTCCGTGACCGCATGCGCTCAGAGCGTATTACAAAGATTCCTGTCATGGGCTGCTATCCGAAGGAGAGTAATTTGCGCTATCGCCGCTACAACAAGACCATATCCGACATGGCATTGCGCCAGTTGAGCAAAGCCCTCCTGCCTCACTTCAAGGAGGGTCAGCAGAATGTGCTCAACCTCTTCTCTACCGATGCGGCCAACGGTAAGAGTTTCCTGGCTCAGGAATTGGAGAACTACTGGATATCCATCGGCCTGCAAGTTCGTCGTCTTACCTACGATGAAGACTTCCTTGCTGAAGACAGCAAATACATCATGGCAAAGGACATCAAGGACCTATGTTCCGACATCATGCCCGACGAGATAGCCATTGTGGAGTATCCCAATCTGAACGACCACTCTATTGCTCCTGCCCTGCTGAACATGGGTACGGTCAACCTGATGGTCACCCGTGCCAACCGCACGTGGAAAGATGTTGACCAGAAGGCGCTGAAGGAACTTGAAGCACAGTTAGAGAACAAGGATTCTCTTTACATGTATCTGACGGAGTCCAGCCGCTACGCCGTAGAGGAGTTCACCGGCCAGCTGCCGCCTTATACGAAGTTCAAGAACTTTGTCTATCGTATCTCACAACTTGGTCTGACTGCAACAGAAAACAGCCGCGCACAGTAAATGAATATTTCAAGTACGAACTATAAGAGCTACGTCGATAACAACGGAGGAAGAGTCTTGCTACTCTTTCTCCTGTTTTTGCTGGCTATCTACGAGTTCGCTACTGCCGGTTTCAATGCCTTTGCCATCGTCTGTCTGCTGCCTGTCATGGCATTGTTTGTCATTGCCACGTTCCGCTCCAGGATGTTTGTCTTCTGGGTACTGATATTCGTCAACTACCTTATCCAGATGAAGGACATTACGCTGCCCCTTCCGATGTCTCTGCCCAATGAGTTATTAGAAATTCTTTTGTTGGCTTTAGCCATCATTGACGTCAAGGAACTCAAGGCCGAACGTTTAGGAAATATCATGCTCTACATGCTCATGATATGGTGTGGTTTCGTCATCATAGAAGTGCTGAACGACACCTGTGGCATAGGTATCAATTTCGGCGCATGGTACACTGGAGCCAGAGCCATGGCATTCCAGATTATGTATGCTTTCTTGGTGTTTAGCCTATACGTTACCAACGCCAAGGCTTTGAAGAATTATCTGTTTATATGGGGTGGTTTGTCGCTGTTCGCCAGCTTTTGGGTGTGGAAACAGCAATACATAGGTTTTACGGCAGCAGAAAGTCTGTGGATAAACACAATAGGAAAATCAACCCACATATTAAATGCCGGTACGCTTACGCGCTACTTCTCCATCTATAGTGATGCAGCAAACTTCGGTATCGGAATGGCAGCCACAGCAGTGGCCTTTACTATATTTGCCATTACCAGCAAAATCTACAAGCATAAGATCTTCTTCCTCATCGTTGCAGGCGCCACCTTCTGGGCGATGTTTCCGTCGGGAACGCGTACTGCCATTTTCTGTTTCTTTGCAGGGGCCATCATCTACATCTTCCTTTCAAAGTCATTCAAGATAGCCATCCCCGTTACCGTACTCTTCGGTGCATTTGTATTTATACTCGTGTTCACAAACATTGGTAACAGCAATCAGCAGATTCGCCGTATGCGAACTGCCTTTGACAAGAATGATGCCTCAGCAGGTGCACGTTCAGCCAACCAGCAGGCCATGAAAAAATACATGGCCGAAGCCCCTTGGGGTATTGGAATAGGTTTAGGCAGAGAAGACGTGCCAACAAATAACAAATACTACGTCATGTCTGTCGTCCCCCCCGACTCCGAATACGTCAACATTTGGATTAGAACAGGTGTTATCGGCATTACTGTTTTCCTGGTAACGATGGTCTTCATGTTTGCCGGTGCCTGCTGGGTGGTCTTGTTCAAACTGAAAAGCCCGTCGCTACGAGGTATCGGGGCGGGTATGTGCTGTGCCTTCGTAGCTATACAGTTAGGAGGTTACGGCAACCAGGTGCTGATGCAGTTCCCCAACTGTCTTGTCTTCTATGGTGGCCTTACCCTCGTCTATGGTCTCCCTTACTACGAGCAGGAGTGGATGGAGTATGAGGGGAAAATAGTTGCCCAGCAGGAAGAGCGGAAGCGCTTGAAGTTGGAAAAGAAAAAAGCCTCGAGAGTCTAAAAGAAATTGAGCATTGAATTATCTGTCATCACAGTCAATTACAATGGGCTAAAAGACACCTGCGCATTAATTGATACCATCCCCTTCGATGAGTATTCATTAGAGGTGATTGTGGTAGATAATGCATCCCGCGAAGACGAGGCGAGCATCATTGCTGAACGTTATCCCCAAGTGAAGGTCATTCGCAGCCAGCGCAACTTAGGTTTCGCCGGAGGCAATAATCTCGGCATCAAGGCAGCCCGAGGCAAGTATCTCTTCTTTGTCAACAATGACACTGTTTTTTATAGAGGAGAGAGGAGAGAGAAGAGAGAAGAGAGGAGAGAGGAGAGAGGAGAGAGCATGCTTCATACGCTTATAGACCGGCTGCACTCTTCTGACAAGATTGGCATGGTGTGCCCAAAGATTCGCTTTGCCTGGGACGACGCCCCCATACAGTTTGCCGGCTACACGCCGCTAAGTGCCGTCACCATGCGCAACCGCTCCATTGGTTTTGGCGAGAAAGACCATGGACAGTACGACCAGCCCCACCCCACCCCTTACGCTCATGGCGCTGCCATGATGGTGAAACGTGAAGTCATCGAGAAGGCAGGCCTCATGCCCGAGGACTACTTCCTGTATTACGAGGAGCTCGACTGGTCCATGATGATACGTCGGGCGGGGTATGAAATATGGTACGACCCGTCGTTCACCATCTACCATAAGGAGAGTCAAACCACCGGACAACACAGCCCCTTGCGTACCTACTACATTACGCGAAACCGTTTTCTTTTTACCAAGCGTAACGTCCCGTCGCCCGAGAAATTCCTCACCTACATCTATCTCTTGTTGGCGGGCTTTAAAGACATTCTCAAGCATCTGTTCCTGGGCGACGGCAAGTCAGCAGGGGCCGTTGTGAAAGGCATTGTTCACTTTATAAAGTTATAACGATATGGATTTCTGGATTATCATATACGTCATCGACTGGTTCTTCTTCGGAATCGTAGCTATTACGGCACTCTACATGGCCTTTTTCACCATTACCGGTATGTTCAGCAGACACCCCAACATACCGAAGGCGCGCCATCAGAACCGCTTTATCGTGCTCATTCCCTCGTATAAGGGTGAAAAACTCATCTTCGAAACCGTCAATGCCATTCTGGGACAGACCTACCCGCAGCGCATGTTCGACGTAACGGTCATAGCCGACCACGAGGACGAGATGACAAACTTCCGCCTGGCGCAGCTGCCCATTACGCTGCTTACCCCCAACTTCGACAAGAGCACCAAGGCCCGCTCCCTGCAGTATGCCATCAACAACCTGCCGCAGTTTAAGATTTACGATATCGTGGTGATTCTTGACGCAGGAACCATTGTTGACCAAGACTTCCTCTTGCAGATGAACGATGCTTACGAGGTGTCTGGCACCAAGGCCATCCAGGCCCACCGTCTTTCCAAAAACCGCGACACCGCCATTGCTCACATGGATGCCGCCTTTGAAGAAATCAACAACACGGTCTTCCGTCGTGGCCATATCACCATCGGACTCTCCTCGGCATTAGCCGGTTCTGGCAATGCCTTCAACTACACTTGGTTCAAGGAAAACATCTTCAAAATCAAGTCAACCGCCTTAGACAAGGAACTCGAAGCACTGCTGATGCGCCAGCACATCTTCGTCGATTACTTTGACGACATACTGGTCTATGACGAGAAGAACCGCAGCACCAAAGAGTTTAACGACCAGCGTTCCCGCTGGGCCTCCATGCAGTTCCACTCGCTCGTCAAGAACATCCACTTTCTTCCCATGGCCATCTTCAACCGCTACTATGCCTGGATTGACAAGCTCATTCAGTGGATGCTCATACCCCGCACCATCATGATGGCTATCATTGTCATGATGAGCATCATCATGCCCCTCATCTACTTCACCCTGGCCATCAAGTGGTGGATTCTCTTTGCCTTCATCCTGTTTATCTTCGCACTCGCCACGCCCGACTACCTGGTTGACAAGAACTGGAACAAAGCCTTCACCAAGGCCCCCTTCATCATGCTGGCTTCCCTTTTCAACACGGCCAAGGTCGTGCAAAGCGACAAGAATTTCGTTAACGAGAATAAGAAGAGATGACAGGAATCTTGGAAGCCATACTGTTCATAGCCGACTTCCTGTTGTGGCTCTTCATGGCGGGCTCCGTCGTCTATGTGTGCTTCTTTGCGGTAGCATCTTTGTTCTACAAAGGAAAGGAGAGTGAAGAGAAACCTCACTCCACTCTGAAGGAACGGCCGTCGTTCCTGGTGCTTTACCCTGCTTATCACGAGGATGCCGTCATTCTTCATTCCGTTCATGAGTTTCTGCGGACGGACTATCCCAACGACCGCTACCGCCTCGCCGTCATCTCCGACCACATGACCCCTGCCACCAACGATGCCTTAGCCGCCCTTCCGCTCACGTTGCTGCTACCACAGTTTGAGAAAAGCTCCAAGGCCAAGGCTTTGCAGTATGCCATTCAGCATGTAGTAGGCCATTACGACTATGTCGTCATCCTCGATGCCGACAATGTGGTTCATCCAGACTTCCTTACGAGATTAGAAACGTTGTGCGCCCAGGGCTATCAGGCCATACAGTGCCACCGCACGGCAAAGAATTCCGACAATGACATTGCCGTGCTTGACGGCGTGAGCGAAGAAATCAACAACAGCCTGTTCCGCCGTGCCCATAATGCCATCGGCCTGTCGTCGGCACTCATCGGCTCCGGCATGTGCTTCCGCTACGAATGGTTCCGGAATAACGTAGGCAAGCTGTCGTCGGCCGTTGAAGACCGCGAGTTAGAGACCCAGCTGGCCAAGCAGAAGGTATTTGTAAAATACGCCGACGACATTTATGTCCTTGACGAGAAGGTCAGCAATGCCGACACCTTCCAACGTCAGCGCCTGCGCTGGATGACGGGTCAGGTACAGACGCTGTTGCTCATGCTGCCGTATCTTCCCAAGGCCATCCTGACGGGCAACCTCAACTACATTGACAAGACCCTGCAGCAGCTGCTCATTCCGCGCTCCATCCTCATCGTCGCCCTGTTGCTGCTGAGCCTGCTGTCCACCATTGTATCCTTCCTGCCATTCTTCACTCTTCACTCTTCACTCTTCACTCTCAAGTGGTGGCTGCTGTTCCTCGCACTTTGCCTTTCGCTCGTCATTGCCCTGCCCCGCCAGCTCCGCAAGCGTGCCGTGTTAGGGAGAGTGACCGCCCTGCCCCATCTCGTTTGGCGCTTGGTCAAGAATATCTTCCAGATAGACCACCGTAATACAGACTTCATTCACACCACACATACGAAATAAATATGGGAGAGAGAACACATAAAAGCCTGCTCAATGCGGAAGTAAACGTCATCTTTTACTTCCTCACCCTGTTCTTGGCATTCTTCTCCCGCAAGATTTTCCTTGACAACTTAGGAGCGGAGTTCATCGGACTGACCGGCACCCTTGGCAACATTCTCGGCTACCTGAACCTGGCCGAGCTGGGCATTACCGCCAGCATTGGCTATTTTCTCTTCAAGCCCATACAGGCAGGAAACCGCCAGGAGATTCAGAACATTCTCTCCGTCTTGGGCTATCTGTATAACTGGATTGGCGGCATCATTCTCATGGGCGGTGTTGTGGTCAGCCTGTTCTTCCCCCTCATTTTCTCCTCGTCAGAACTCTCTCTGGGCATCATCTATTTCGCCTTTTACTCCATTCTGGGCTCCCAGCTCATCGGCTATTTCATCAATTACCGGCAAATACTGCTCGCCTCCGACCAGAAGAACTACCTTGTAGCCATCTACTACCAGTCGGCCAACATCCTGAAGATTATCCTGCAGATATTCCTGGCCTACACCTACAAGAACCTGTACCTTTGGGTAGCCGTTGAATTCCTGTTCGGTATCGTGGGGTGCATCATCCTCAACTGGAAGATTAACAAGGAGTACCCCTGGCTGCACGTCAACAAGCTACAGGGCAAGCAGTTGCTGAAAGACTATCCGGAAATCATCGCCAAGACCAAGCAGGTGTTCATTCACAAAATCAAGGACTTCGTCCTGGTGAAGAGCGACGAGCTGTTCATCTTCCTCTTCGTGTCGCTGAAGATGGTGGCCTACTACGGCAACTACATGATCATCATCTCCAAGCTTATCTCGCTGTTCTCTTCCATCACCGGCAGCATCGGAGCCAGCGTCGGCAACCTTGTGGCCGAAGGCAATAAGCCCCACATGCACCGCGTGTTTTGGGAGATTACCACCATCCAGCATACCATCGCCGCCACACTGGTTTTCTCGCTCTATTGCCTGATTGAACCCTTCATCAGCCACTGGTTAGGCGCGGAGTACATCATGGACCACCGCATCCTCATCCTGCTCATGGTCTATATCTACATCACCAATTCGCGTGGTTCCGTTGATACCTTCAACTATGCCCACGGCCTCTATGCCGACGTATGGTCAGCCTGGGCAGAACTCCTCATCAATGTCTCCGTCACCATCGTCTGCGGACTGAAGTGGGGCATCATTGGCATCCTGCTTGGCAAGATAGCCAGCCTCGTGCCCATCATCGTCATCTGGAAACCCTATTACCTCTTCTCGGCCGGATTCAAAGAGTCCGTCAGCATCTACTGGAAAGGCGTCCTGCGCAACTATGCCATTTCCGCTTTTGCCATCGGCGCATCGCTTTACGTCATCCGGTTCATCCCCCTGAACCCCTACGAGAGCCTCCTTGAGTGGGTCGGCTATGCCGCCCTGAGCATGCTCGTTTTCCTCACGCTCGACCTCTCGGCAACCTACCTCTTTGCCAAAGGAGCGAAAGACTGCTTATACCGATTTGCCAACATCAGAAAGAAATGAAATATTCCATCATCACCGTCAACTACAACAACCGTGAAGGCCTTCGCCGCACCATCGAGAGCGTCATCTGCCAGACCTTCCGCGACTTTGAGTTCATCGTCATTGACGGCGGCTCCACCGATGGCAGTGCCGATGTACTTAAAGACTACGACAAGTACATCACCTACTGGGTGTCAGAACCCGACAAGGGCATCTACAACGCCATGAACAAAGGCATCAGCAAGGCAACGGGCATCTACCTGAACTTCATGAACTCCGGAGACTGTTTCTTTGACAACGAGGTCTTGCAAAAGGTGGATGCCTACAATGACACTGCCGACTTCATCGTTGGACGCGACTATCACTTCGACGAGAAGAGCCAGCAAGGCCATGCCTCCATACAGCCCCCCCGCCTGACGATGATGCACTTCTTCGTCTCTACACTCGACCACCAGAGCAGCTTCATCAAGCGCAGCCTGTTTCTTGGTTCGCCCTATCGTGAAGACTACCGGCTGGTCAGTGACTGGATTTTCTTTACCGAGCAGATTGTCAAGGAGGGCAAGCAGGTGCGCTTCATCCCCGACATCGTCTGCCGCCGGGAAGAAGGAGGACTCTCCGAACAGCAGCGCGAACGAAACCGCAAGGAAATCAATACCTACCTGCATGAGTTTCTGCCCAGCGGCGTCTATGCGGACTACAAGACGCTTTCCGCTCTGGACAAGACCTCCCTCTATCGGCTGTACGCCATGTGTGAGCATCCACGGAAGCGCAAAGCGCTGACCCTCTGCATCAAACTCATCAACCGACTGTTCTGAGCCCCATGCTGTTCAACTCCATCGATTTCCTCATCTTCCTGCCAATAGTCTTCACGCTTTATTGGTTTGTCTTTCGAAGTCGTCGCTGGCAAAACCTGCTCATTGTCATTGTCAGCTACATCTTCTACGGATGGTGGGACTGGAGATTTCTCATTCTTATCATTGCCACCTCACTCTTCAGCTTCTTGAGCGGTCTGCTCATTGAGAAGTATGAAGGTAAGCGCTATGTCCAGAAGTGGTTGAGTTCCCTCAACATCATCATCAATTTGCTGATACTCGGCATCTTCAAGTATTATAACTTCTTCGTCGATAACCTGATAGCCTTGGCCGACAGTTTCCACGTTGAATTAGGATGGACCACGCTCAATATCATCCTCCCTGTAGGCATCAGCTTCTATACCTTCCAGGCTCTGAGCTACACCATCGACGTCTATCAGCACAAGCTCAAGGCCACCAAGGACCCTGTAGAGTTTTCGCCTACATCAGCTTCTTTCCCCAACTTGTTGCAGGACCTATAGAACGGGCTACCAACCTGCTCCCACAGTTCCAGAAGGAGCGCGTATTCCACTACCCTGCAGCCGTTGACGGAATGCGTCAGATGCTTTGGGGTTTCTTCAAAAAACTTGTAGTGGCCGACAATTGTGCCGCCGTTGTCAACATGTACTGGAGTGACTACCAGTCCTTGCCGGGCATTGCTCTCATCATGCTGGGCGTTCTGTTCACTTTCCAGATATATTGCGACTTCTCCGGTTATTCGGACATCGCCATCGGTTGCGCCCGGCTCTTCGGCTTCAGCCTCATGCAAAACTTCAATTATCCCTACTTTTCAAGAAGCATACCTGAATTTTGGCGTCGGTGGCACATATCGCTGACCACCTGGTTCCGCGACTACATCTATTTTCCCCTTGGCGGAAGCCGGTGTGAGAAATGGAAAATCATTCGCAACATCTTCATCGTGTGGAGCATTAGCGGTCTTTGGCATGGTGCCAACTGGACCTTCGTCTGCTGGGGCTTGTACCACGCGCTGCTACTGGCCCTCTACAACATTCTGGGCGTCAACACCAAGCACCAGCATGTCGTCGCCTTCGGCCGCCGGCTGCCCAGTATAAAAGAGCTGGCACAAATGCTGCTGACTTTCTGTCTGGCCGTCATAGGCTGGATTATCTTCCGGGCCGAAAACATCTCACAGGCTACAGACTTTCTGCTCTCCATCGTTCAGCACCCCTTCCTGGGCGACGCCACTTTCTACGGAAAGAAGTGGGTCTTTGTCTGCCTGGCTCTGCTGTGTATAGAATGGTTCCAACGTGACAGGCAACACGTGCTCCAGCTGCCCGGCAGCGGTGTCTTCCGTTACCGCGCCGCCCGTTGGGCCGTCTATTATCTGCTCTGCGTCCTTATCATCCAGTTTGCCGGTTCAAGTCAGTCGTTTATCTATTTCCAGTTTTAAGCCATGAACAAGATCAAGTACTTTATCTGTATCTTCCTGCTGTTTGTCTCGCCTTTCGTGTTGTACTATACGGCAAAGACACTCTGGCTGCTGAAAGACGACCGATACCAGAAAGAAACAAACGGAAACGAAATCTATTGTGCTATCGGAAAGAGCAAGAAGAAGACTCCATACCGCAAACTCATCCTTGGCGACTCAACGGCAAACCAGTTCTACAACTGCAAGGAGGAAGACCCCGACAGCGCCTATTCCCTCTCGTGTAATCAGGCCGTCGGCATGGTCGGACAGTTTATTCTGCTCAGCAATTATCTGAATGCCGGCAACCGCCCCGACAGCGTGTTCATTGTCTATACACCCTTTAGTTTCTGGGATAATCTGGACCAGGTTTATACTTACCACTATTTCCTCAAGCCTTTCTACTACGACGAGTATAAGCCACTCATGAACGAAACGGTGCTCCGCCAAATCAGGAAGATACCCAAATACTGGATGTGTCACCTGCCCTACATACAGACCACCAGCTGGGCACCCGACTTGACTCCCGAAGAACGCCCTTACTCCTTCCTGTCGCCTATCTGCAAGGACTATCTCTCGAAGATAGACTCCCTCAGCACCGAGTATCACTTCAGCTACGAGATTGTCCCGACCTTTGTGGCCGAACACTGGAGGGACTCCATCGCCCACTTCAACCGCACCGAGTTTGCGGAATGCCGCTATGCCGAGAAACTGTCTGCCTACTTGGACAGCATCGTCTTCCTGCCCGACTCCTGCTTTGTCGATGAAGTCCACTTAGCCTATCCCCAACACTACCGGGCAGCCATCAACCGCAGGCTGCACCTCGCTGACTAACCTATCGGAAAGGATTTCGCTTGAGCAGCACGTCCAGCACGCTGACGCGGAACGATGCCGGAAAGGGTTTAGGCTGCTGCTTTCCATACAAGGAAAACTCATGCGTGTCACATTGTTTCACGTAACCTACAGAGGTAAAAAGACTGTCATTCTCTTCTGACTTATAGCAGAACACAAAGTCTGCCCTCGCCGACAGGGCATCCTCGTACTGCTTCTTCTTCATGGCCTCCGTCTCGCCTGTCTGCGTATGCCAATAGACGGAGCCGGGCAAGGCACCCGCCAACGTCCCGAAACCACGGTCAGTAAAACGATAGTAGATGACGGTGGGTTTCTCTACTTGCGAGAGGTAATAGCCTATCTTGTAGTAGTCGGCCTTCTCCGCAGTATTTCCACTGACGAGCAAGTTGGGCACCAAGTAGCCTTCCGTATAGGTGAAGTTCAGCGTGATGAGCAAGAGCAACGCCACCGAAGCGAGCATGAGGGCCTTCTTCTTCAGCCACTCACGCTGTCTATCCAACAAAGCAATGACGAAAAACAGGGCAAAGAACAGACAGCAGTTGACGTAATGCCGATGAATGGCGTGATGGATGGATAAGGCGTAAAAGCCCATAAACGATACGAGGAAGAACCATCCGTCCTTCTTCATTCTGCGACCCAGCATGACTGAGCCTGCCACACAAACCACGAAAAGCGAAGCATAATAAGCGTCATAACCCGTCCGGAGCCACTCACGAACGTACACAACTAACGGATTCTCACTCTGAACCGTAGCCATCGTGTTGGAAAAATACTCAAACACGAAACTCTCAAAACTACCTGTCCATACCAGATAAACCACAAAAGGCAAGGCCAGACTAACCAAACCAAAGACGAAATACAGCAGCGTTATACTTACCGGCAGACGCTCCTTCAGCAAGTAATAAAGGAAGTAGCAGCCCGTCAGCCCAAACATCAGCGTCACGCTGAACTTGATCAGCAGGGCCCACATCATGGCAAATCCCAACCAGAAGGCGGCTTGACGAATATGCCGGCTGTCCGTTCCCCCTTCAGCGTAGAACACGCGACACAACAGGTAGAACGCCACTGATATCACGGGCTGGCACCAGTCTTCTGCACTGGTCTCAAAATGATACCACGGGTTGAAGTAGGCCAGGCTGACCAAAGGCACAGCCAGCAGCGACAGACGCTCGTCTCTTAAAAAGATGTTGGCTATCTTGTAGTCAAAGTAGAACACGATGCTGAACGAAAGCACGTCCAACCAAAACACACCTATATAATTATAGGGCGACAGCAGATAAGCCACGCCGTTAATCAGCCAAAGCAAGGGTCCCTTCGAGTCGGCAAAGTCAACGTAAGGCAGCAGCCCCTCCATCCAGGCCTTGCCGCAAGAGAAGAACACCGCGCTGTCCCACCGGTAATGCAAATCGTGGGTGTAGGAGTCGGGCGAAATGAAAAACAACAGCACCAAAGCCCAGGCAAAGCAGCATAGATAGACTTTGGTATTAGTATTCAAGTATTTTACGTTGTACTGTTCCATCATTATAAATTTGCTTACAAAGATAGTTATTTCTGGCCTCTCTGCCAAATAAATGGACGGAAAAACAATAATCAGGGGCTGTTTTTTGGTCATGTCATTTTTTTTTCTTTACTTTGCAGGAAATATTCATCGGCTATGGAAGAAAACAAAAGAGTGGTATCGGTGCTCGTACCATGCTACAACGAGGAGAAGTCGTTGCCGCGATTCTACGAAGAGACCTGTAAGGTGATTGACTCCCTGAAGGAGTACGACTTTGAGCTGTTCTTCATCAACGACGGCAGCCGCGACGCAACACTCTCCATCATTGACGAGCTGCACAAGAAGGACAAGCGCGTCTCGTACGTCAACCTAAGCAGAAACTTCGGCAAGGAGAACGCCATGCTGGCCGGCTTCGACTACGTGCGCGGCGACTGCGTCATCATCATGGATGCCGACCTGCAAGACCCGCCGGCACTCATTCCTCAGATGCTGCAGTACTGGGAGCAGGGCTATGAGGACGTCTATGCCAAGCGTGCCGACCGTGGCAAGGAGAGCCTGCTGAGGAAGTTCTTCTCCCTGCTGTTCTATAAGATACTCGACCACTCCACGCGCTTCGAGGTGCTGCAGAACGTGGGCGACTTCCGCCTGCTGGACCGCAAGTGCATCAGTGCTCTCCGGGAGCTGCGCGAGACGGAGCGCTACACCAAGGGCATGTTCTGCTGGATAGGTTTCAGGAAGAAGGAGATTGTCTTCAACCGTGGCGACCGCGTGGCCGGCAGCAGCAACTGGTCGTTCCTTTCGCTGTTCAACCTGGCCATTGAGGGCATCACCTCGTTTACTACAGCCCCGCTGCGCTTTGCCAGCATCTTCGGACTGGTCATCGCCTTTGCCGCTTTCTGCTACCTGATGTACTTCCTGGCAAAGACCCTCATCTTCGGCGACCCCGTCAGGGGCTTCCCCACGCTGGTCATTCTGGTCTTGTTCTTAGGCGGCGTTCAGCTGCTCTGCATGGGCATTCTGGGCGAATACATAGGCCGCATATTCAACGAGACAAAGAAGCGTCCGCCTTACCTTATCGATAACTACCAACGAGGAGAAGCGGTAAAATGAAAACAACGGCGAACAGCGCTCGGCGGTCCCCCCGCCGAGCATCAACAAGCAGCGCCCTGTACTTGCTGCTGGCGCTGATGGCTTGCGCGTTCTACATGATTTGCGCCAGCAGCCCCTTGCGGTGGGACGACATGATTTATGAATATGTATGGCTCGACCACCGGCCGGCCGGCCTGCTGCACCCCATAGACCTGAACAACCGCGTTGACAACGTGGGCGAGGCCTTCGTCTCCGGGTGTCACCACTACCTGGTCATGAACGGCCGCTTCGTTGTTCACTTCATTACCCAGTGCTTCAACGGGTTTATCGGCAAGGGCCTCTTCAACGTGGTCAACGCCTGGATCTATGCCCTGTTCCTGATTTTAAGCATCCGTTTCTGCTGTCATCATACAAAAAATTCTTCACTCTTCACTCTTCACTCTTCACTCTTCATCATCGCCGGACTGTGGCTGCTGCTGCCCGTTCAGTGGATTCTTTCGTTCGACGTGGTGTTTGCCATTAACTACCTTTGGACGGCCACCGTCTGCCTGGGCTTTCTGCTGCTCTTCCGTCGTATGTCGGAGAGTGGGACTTCGGCGGTTTGGAAGAACGCCCTGCTCTTCCTGTTTGCCCTGCTCTGCGGCAATTTCCACGAGGGCTACTCCCTGCTCCTGTCAGGTGCCCTGTTCTTCTATGCCCTCACGCACTTCCGCCGGCTAAACGGCAGCCAGTGGTGCCTCATAGCCGGCATGTGGGTAGGCACGCTGACCGTCATCGGCTCGCCCGGCATCTGGGGCAGAGCCAGCGGTGCACAGGCCGATACGCTGCAAGAAGCCCTCGTACGCAAGTTAGACATACTGCGTTACTCCAAGCGGCTCTACCTGCTGCTCTTCGCGCTGGCTGCGGCCTACTTCCTGATGGGCAAGGAGCAGCTCAAGGCGTTCCTTAAGGAGAACCAGATAGCACTGATGGTGGTGCCCCTGGGCTTCCTGTTCCTCTTCATGCTGCCCTACTACAGTCAGCGCATGGGCTTCCCCATGGAGCTGTTCTCCGTACTGCTGCTGCTCAAGCTGCTGCTACAGTCGCCCGCCCGGAGGCTGCTGGGCCGCCCGGTCTCCATGGCCATTGCCGTGCTGCTCGTGGCTCACGTCTCGCTGACGGTCTATTACGCCCAGAAGGTGGGCGATGAATACCAGGCCATGCTCCAGGAGTACAAGCAGTCGCCCACAGGCACCGCCCACCAGCAGGCGTTCGTGGTTCCCAAACCCTTCCGCCCCTACATCCTGCGACTGGGCGACCCAGCGGAACTGGGCATCATCTCGTTCATCTACCATAAGGAGATGCATATTGTAAACGAAAACCATACTGAAAAATGACAACAGCCACCTCACAGCGCTCGGCGGTTTCCTCGCCGAGAAACAATTCCCCTTCCTCCCGCCTGCTCTGGCTCGACTGGATGAAGGTGTGGGCCACGCTGGCCGTTATCTGGGGCCACTTCTTCTCCGAGGGCGATGTCTATCTCTACACGTTCAACCTCCAGGTGTTCTGCATCATTTCGGGGCTGCTCTACAAGAAGTCGCCCTGCTGGAAGAGCTGTCTCTCGCGGTGCTTCTGGCAGCTGCTGGTGCCCACGGTCATCCTGAGCGTCACAATGCACCTCGAGGCCTCCTTGCGCGCCGCACTGCAAGGCGAGTCGTACCCCATATCGTGGCCGTGGTTCTTCGAGTGGCTGCTGTTGGGCCACCGTTGGTGCATGGGGCCGTGCTGGTTTTTCTATACGCTCATCGTTATCCGCATCATCATGCAACTCTTGCCTGAGCGGCGTTGGGTTTACGCGCTGGTGTTCACCGTGTTATCTGCCGCAGCCATTTACCTGCACGTCGTTGGTTTCGAGGTCAGCAACGCTAACGTCAACGTGGTGGTCTGCATGCCGTTCTTCCTGATTGGAGTCTTCCTTAGGCCGCTGAAGGGACAGCTCAACTCGCTGCACAACTACTACGTTGAGGTGCTGCTGCTGGCCGTGGCCGTAGCAGCCGTAGTGCTCTCTGCTGAGTATAACGGCTACGTCTGGATGTACCTGAACGGCATTGGCCGCAACTACGCGCTCTTCATCGTGGGCGGCGTGGCCGGAGCCGCCATGCTTTACGTCGTCTCGCTCTGGCTGGGCCGGCTGCCCTACCGCAGCATGGTGGAGCGACTCTCCAAGGGCTCCATTCTCATCATTGGCCTGCACATCATCGTGGTGCGCCGGCTCACGGAACTGCCCGACCGCCTGTGGGTGGAGGACCTGCTGTTCTCCGTGCTCCTCCTGCTGTGCTTCGTGCCCTTGGTCCGACTGGCCGAACTGTTTTGTCCCATACTCTTGGGTCAGAAGAAATAACTCCCTCCCAGAGTTTTTTATTTTTCTTGCAAAAATGCCACACTTGCAACACGCGCTGTAAGTCAGCAGCTTACGCGTGGCATTATGGTGGCAAGTGTGGCAAGAAAACCTATTTTTTAACACTTTTTTGCTGAATTTCCAGCTAAAAACCTTGGAATTTTGCTCATTTTTTAGTAACTTTGTAGGCAGTAACAAACCATTTAAAACGACACGACTATGGAGATAAAAGACTTCAACTTCAGCAAGGTTCCCTCAGGGTACCACCTTTGTTTTCACGACAAGTGTCCCATGCACGCCACATGCCTGCGCTACGTGGCCGGTCAGCACGTAACGCCTAAGCACACCTTGGGCTACGCTGTCTATCCCACGGCACTCAAGGACGGCAAGTGCCGCTTCTACCGCGAGGCCCGCGAGGTTAGCTTGGCGTGGGGCTTCAAGCTACTCTACAAGGACATACCACACCACCTGCGCTCGGCGGCACGCTGGGACGTCACCAACTACCTGGGCAGCGTGGGCACGTACTACCGCTACAACAGTGGCGAGCGCAAGCTCTCCGTTGAGCAGCAGGAGGACATTCTCAACATGCTGTCTGACTATTGCGACCGCGAGAAACTGAGATTTGAACACTACGACCCGTCGTACAACTTCTGAGAGAAAGGCCACTCTTCGCCAGAGAAGTGGCACATTTAAGAATGTTCCACCCCATGGAACAAAGTGTTCCACCCCATGGAACAAAGTATTCCACCCCATGGAGCAAACAGTAAAACACCCAAAAAACAAGACAAAATGACAATGAAACTTACAACCATCAGAACTACCAGACAGAACAAGCAGCACCTAAAGACAATCGAGGTGGCCAAACTGACAGAGACAGTGCGCCAGGGCTACTACGCCCACGAGGTGGAGCGCCTGCAGGATTTCGTCTATTTTGCCAGCGACTATTCGCGCTATGAGAACATGCACCGGCTCCCCATGGTCTATCCGTCGGCCGAACTGAAACTGGACGAGGACGGCAACCGGACGATGAAGCGGTTTAACGGACTCTTGACGCTGACAGTCAACCTGTTGCATGAACGCCAAGAGGCAGCAAGCATCAAGCAGATGGCTGCCATGCTGCCCTCGACGGTTGCCTCGTTCGTGGGCAGCAGCGGGCGCACGGTGAAAATCATTGTGCGCATAGCCCAGGCCGACGGCTCGCTGCCACAGACGGAAGACGAGGCAGAAGAGCTCTGCCGACGGGCATACGCCATCGTTGACCAGCTGTACGAAGTGGCTGTGCGCCAGGCACCTGCGGGTGAGCATCTTGCCATAGGGCCGGCCATCAAGAAAGATGAGCATCGCATGCTGTTGGGCGGCTTCCGCATGACGTACGACCAGGGAGCCTTCTATCGTCCTGACGCCATGCCCATACTCGTGCCCAGCAACTTCTCGCCTAACGAGACGGCAAGCCAGACAAGCGAGAGCAAGCCTGACGACCAGAAGAAAAGCGCAGGCGAGGAGACGCGCCAGCTCATAGGACTACTCAACCAGGACTACGCGTTCCGCATGAACACCGTCATGGGCTACGTGGAGTACAGACAGAAGAGCCTGTGGCACCGGGGCTGGCGGCCGGCCGACGAACGGGTGCAAAACACGCTGGCCATGGAGGCACGCATGGCCGGACTGAACATCTGGGACAAGGACATCAACCGCTTCCTGAAGTCGAACCTCGTCAGAAACTATAACCCCATAGAGGAATACCTCTGGGGACTGCACGGCAAGTGGGACGGACATGACCACATAGGCCGGCTGGCCAAGACCGTGCCCACCGACAACCCCAACTGGCCCCGATGGTTCCGCACGTGGTTCCTGGCCATGGTGGCGCAATGGATAGGCAAGAACCACCGCTACGGCAACGCCATGGCTCCGCTGCTCATTTCGCACCAGGGCTACAACAAATCGACTTTCTGCAAGTCGCTCCTGCCGCCTGAGCTGCAATGGGGCTACAACGACAACCTCGTGCTCTCAGAGAAGAAGGCCGTACTGCAAGCCATAGTTACTATGTTTGCAGTCGCTAACGGAATGAGATACTGAGTAGGCAGACGCTTTCGGGGGCTGCGAGCCCCCTGCCGCGAGGCACC
>ODAJ012167081.1_pt1 | contig 26207 bp, 16 predicted proteins | sample 1539241 | NCBI WGS metagenome assembly ODAJ01 (sample SAMN02144231, study PRJEB22623) | gut metagenome | biome: sheep rumen | host: Ovis aries | place: New Zealand
TCGAACTTAACCTGTACGGTATATTCCTTCGTTGCATCATAACCAGTCTGGCTGGTGCCGTCCATCACCTTGGTGATTTCTACACTACCAACCTGTTTCTTATATTCATCATTGAATGCAACATCTTTTGTTTTCTTGTCTTCAACACTAACCGTTAAACTATTACCCGTAGTTAAAGAACTCGTTCCAACCTGATACTTGATTATTGCATCATATCCCTCAGGAGTTTCAGTAATCTCTTCTACAGTGTAATCACCTAGTGCAAGACCTCTAATAACTACTTCATATTTTCCTTCCGGATTAGGTCTCAATTCCCCTTCCTTTACGGTATACGTTTTATCAAAACCGCTAGGACCGGTTACATGGAATTTTAAAGCTCCCTCAATTTCCGCAGACGACAAGTCACCTGTTATTGTCTTGGTTAATTTGATATCTCCTTTTTTTTCAGGTTCATCAATCATTGTAAGGATATCCAAAGATTCTTTATTTCCCTCTATCCTTCCATCTTTGATTTTGAATTTTTGATTTTCAGCTTTTTTGTACCCTGTCGGATTACCGTCTACATTCCAAAAGTATGTTGTATGGATTTCTTGTAAGGTGTAATCCGAATCACGCAAACCGGTAATAGTAATTGCACCATGCTCTTTGCTGGTTTGGAACTGAATTGTTTTATACCAATCTAAACCATCTGCATTTCCGCCTTTATTAACGAGTTCAATTGTTACCGGAGTCCCGTCTGCATATTGCGCAACTATTTCTACTCCTGGATTACTATATACCTTTCCGCCGCTTGAGCCAAAGGCATATCCAGTATCCGGGCTGACTATCTGCAACCATGCCCCGTCAACCTGTTCTTTATTATCTACCGAAGCAACTTTATTCAAAGTTAATGCAGTTCTATTATAGAATGCGCCCAAATCAAACTGAACACCGTGCATCTGTACATTCTTTTTATCTGTATAAACCGTTTTTCCATCATTACCGGTTGTTGTTTTATGGTCTACCGTATAACTATAGTTTCCATTGGCATCACAACTAACAACCAGCTTAATAGAAATAGATCCTTTAGAGTTTTCTATTCCTAATGCAGTTGTTGCATTATCTTCCTTAATGTCAAAGTAAAACGTTTTGCTTGAGTCTTTTCCAACATAGTGAAGAGTATCTGAGGGATTACTAAAAGTAAGAACTGGGAATGTGGCCGTACCATCTGACTTGATACTAATTGTTTCAGACTGGCCTACTTTATTTTCATGTCCGGCTTCCTTATACTCTGTCCAAATAAACTTGAACATTCCATCTGTTATGTCAATGGAAGTATTCGGTTTTGTAATTCCATTATCAAAATTGTCTTTTGTATCATATTTATCAGTAAACCCTTTGCGAAGCGAAAAATGCATCTGACCATATGCATCATTACTACCTCCCTGATACACAAAGTGAAACTCTATACCATTTGTATTTACTTCTTTTCCGGATACCAACCATCCGGCAACATTACCACCTGTAAATTCAACATTTGAAGTAGGTGCTAAAAACGCACCGGAAACACCATCAAGTTTAACATCTTTAGATGTATTAAAGTTCCAAATTATTTTTTGGCATATTTCTCTATCATCATCAACATAAGTTATATCTGAATCATCATCATCGTATCCTCCGGTAATATTACCGCTGGGTCTTGTCGTCGATGAAAGCTTCTTTCCCCCTACATGAACAAAGAATTTTTTAAGTTGAACATAATCTCCACTAATTACGTCATTATCAATATTAAATACAACAACCGTAGAAGATCTTTTATAAATATTAAGCTGACCCGTTTCTTTCATTTTTTCAAGTAATTCCGGTGTCACATCAACATATACGACCTTGTTTTCAAACTCATCGGCATCAATATTAATATTTCCACCATTAATATATTCCGAGCCCAATTTATACTGCGGATCATTTGCTTTCTTTTGATTTTCATCAACTCTTTCGATTGCACGATTAACCAATCTATCCACATTATCATTTACCTGATTATTGATTGCAGGCATAACAGGCGGATGATTATTGTAATCATCTGAAAAACCGTTTTCAAACTGAAAATTACCACTATTTCCACCGGAACCATTCAATACTACATTAGGGTCAAATCCCGCCAATACAGCGTCTGTAGCCTCTACATACAATGCAGATGCAGTTGTTCTGCCTAGACGAATCTTTGTCCCATTATCCAATGCCCCAATAAGTAAATGAGCCGTTTTATTCTGATAATCGATATCGTTATTGGCATCACTTGTATACAACTTTGTTGCAAAAGTTGTTTCCATATGTCCCTTTTGAATCAGATGCCCTGCTACAATACCATAATCCACGGAACTTCCCAAAATCGTCGCATAGCTAACCGCCGACACAGAATCCTGTTTCACAGGCGCTGCCGCTTCTGCTCTTCCTCCCCCAAGTATGGAACCACTAAACGTAAACGTTGAAAAAATCGTCAACGCTGCCAGTCCGACTGCTCCCACTTTCTTTACATTTTTCCAATTAATTCTGCGCTTTGCCATTGTCTGTAACTCCTTTTCGTTAATCAGTACCAATGTGTGAATAGTTTCTTCGCTGCTACGATATTTCTTGCCCTTGCACCGCTGCAGGTGGACAGGACAAGCAGTTTATCTTCTTCCGTAATCTCGCCTTCCGCAAAGTAGGCAAGTTTAGAGTTGAATTCTTTTAAATGATTGATGACGCGCACCTGGTCATCACGCTTAACACCCGAGAACATGAAGCTTTGTCCGTTCTTTACGAAGTCATCCACCAGAAGGTGTTCCTCCGAATACGGCGAAACCGCAACAAGTTCGTAAAGTGTGACACTGTCAGGCCGGTAAACAAAAATATATTTGTGCTTTTCCCTGAAGTCCTCTTCAAAGTAATCCTTAAGCTGCCCGAACATGCTTCCGTTCTGCATGTTGTGTCCGTACAGGATGGTAACGGGATCCATAAAATCGGCTGAATTGATGTTCTCCGCAAAGATACATCCCGGAAAACCGTTGCTTCCGTCTATGTTTCTTTTTAAATAGTAATCTCTTCTCTCAAGGTTCTGCAAAACGGGGTAATCGATGTTGCAATCCGGAATCTGAAGATATCCGATGATTTCCGGATTGATTTCCCAGAGTTTGTCGAAGTTCGGCCGTTCTGCGATTTTCTTTTTAAAATAGTCCGGATCTTCCGCATTCTCCAGGAAAGCCTTCATGGCAGCTTCATCCGCCAGTTTCCCCGGGTCTACGGTGTCCGTTTCCTCTTCATCGTTTGACAAATCCGTGATCCAGGCATTTTTCCCGAGTTCCTCGTATGCCTTTTGCTGACTCCGGTTCTGCGCATGATAAATCACTTCGTAGAAAACAAATATCAGCGTCAGAATAATTGCAACTCCGATGAATGCTATCAGTGCCGGATATTTTTTAAAAAATTCCTTCATTCGCTATTCCAGTATGTCCGAAATTCCGAAAAAGATTCGTTTATAAATTCGGTGAATCGTTTCGTCGTCTTTTCTCATGTCGCCGAGAAGTGCTTTCTTAACGGCGAATCCGGTGTTCTCAACCACCCAGTTTACTGCATCCAGATCCGTATTGGTCATAATCGGACGTCCGAGAATTGCCTCACCGAACTTCATCAGACCAAGCCGGTTTTCGTCTTCGGAACTTTCCATCAGTTTCAGATACTCGTTATAACGGAAAGACCAGCGGTACTCATAATAAAATAATGCTTTGTAATTGCTCTCCAAAAGGAACGCAAACAGTTCCTTCCAGATTCTTTCCCGCTTTGCTCCTGCGCTCTCTCCCGGCAAATCGATTGCGGTCTTTTCCAAAACGGCATGTTCGATTTCTTTCTGGAAAGATACGAAAGACTTAAAAAGCAGGCCTTCCCTCGTATCAAAATATTTATAGATTAAACCTTCGGATACACCCAGCCTTGTGGTAACCGTTTTCATGGAAAATGTGTCAATTCCGTTCTCCGCAACCACAACGTAGGTTGTATTCATTAATTCTTCCTGTTTGTTTCTTCTAGCCATAATTATGTCACCTCATTCGTCTTCAAAGTGAGTGAGTCCTCACTTACTTATCAGTTTATCCGCTTATAGACAAGAAATCAATATAAAAAGTGACAAAAAAACCTTGATTTTTCGTATATTATGTCTAGCAAACACTTGATTTTTCTAGCCTGTGACAGTATTTTATTAGTTCATGTTTTCCTCGAAAACGCAAAAAGGGGATAAACAACGACGTTAATAGTTTAACAGACATCTGGCAAATTGTACACAAAAAAAGCGCATCTTTCGATGCACTTTTTCACAAAAATTTCACAGCTATCTGTTCAATCTGCACAAGTTATGTATACCACAGAGTAAAATTATTCTTCGTCCTCATCCTTGTGAACCCTTACCGGTTTGTGCAGGAACCGAAGAATTCGATCGTTGATATCCTTCGCCTCCTGATATGCTCCGTGACCGAGATTCCGATAAACAAACTTCTCACATCCAAGCGCTTCGGCCAGTTCCTCTGCAGCATCCGCTCCTACTACCCTGTCCCTGCCGGCGCCGATGACATATACGGGACATTTAATCTCTTTCAGTCTGTCTCTGCTGTCCATGCCAAGAATCGCCTGGCACAGACGGATAAAGCGCACATTGGATTTCGGCAGTCCAACTTTGGACATTAAGGAAAGGAAAGGCTTAATCGGTTTTACATATTCTTCCGTGAATAACTCCGTCACGCCTTCTTTCTGAATGGTCTCCAAATCTCCCTTCTTTGCCAGAACAAGATTGTGGTTGATATACTTTTCCACGGTTTCATTTTTGCAGGATGCCGTCACACAAAGCACCAGTTTATCGACCAAATCCGGATGATTTAACGTCAGATACTGTGCAATCATACCGCCCATGGACACACCGTATACATCCGCGCTTACGATTCCCACCTTATCCATTGCCGTTGCAATGTCTTCGGCCATATCCTCAATCGTGGCATCTTTCGGCACATTGTCCTTTTTATCCATTACATAGACCGTATAGTCCTTCGTGTACATACGGAACATCCATGCCAGGGAAAGTCCTTTTCCCTCCAGGGTTGCGAGATTTAATCCCGGAATGATAATCAGATTTCTCGGGCCGTTGCCGAACTTCGAATAGCGAAATACGGAATCCTCGAATTCCAGCACACGGTTCATATTGGTATCCAGCCATGTGCCGATTAAGGTATAGAACATATAGTAAACAATCAGAACGTAACCGATTTCCCAGGGAATCCCCTGAAAATGAGCATATCCTTCCGTCACCTTCAAAGGTACGAGTGTCAGTTCCACACCTTCGATAATCGTGAACATGAGGAACGGAATCAGCGCAAACAAAAGCATGCCCTTCTCCTGCTGCATGAGCGGATAGAACTGCTTCTTTAAAACAAGTTCAAAATATACGGCATACAGAACCATCGCAAGCACGATGCCTCCGAAGAAAGCAAAACCGTTCAGTTTAAAACCGGTTCTTGTCAGCTGCTCGATACGCAGATCCTCGGGATTTGCGGAAGGCATAATAAGGGCGGGGTTCGTTTCAGGCGATTCGAAACCGGCCGGAATTTCCTCCGATACGGGTTCGGATGAAAACTCTTCCGATACCATCTCGCTGTTGCCTGCCTCGCCGTCCTCACCGACAGCCTCACTGTCTCCCGGCGCCGCATCCGGTGCGGTAAAATCCACGCGGTTTTCCACCTCGTAAACAACTGCCTGGGTCTCACTATTCGTTTCGGTATCGCTTTCCTTCACGCCCGCAAGCATGAGAAAATAAATCGGTATCGAAATGACCGCAAACGCCAGCAGACTTACGAACAGTATCGCTGCCTTTTTTAACAAATCCTTTTCCCAGTCCGTCATGGAATTCTCTCCTTAACTACACGAATCTACAGTACATACTTCTTCAAAGGCGGAATCAGCCGAAGCAAAAACGCCAGAACCACTGCCCCGGCAAGCGTCAGCAGATAGAATCCGATTAACCCCGGAATAAAGGGGTAATCGTAGAGTGACACATCAATAAACTTATAAAAGAAGTTTAAAAACACCGGATGCACAAGATAGATTCCGAAGCATAAATCCGCAAAGAAGGCCAAAACCTTTGCGCCCTTTCCTTCCTTCTTCTGTTCCCGATCCTTTCTTAATGCCCCGAGATCCTTCCCAAGTGCAAAGATGCATAATGCCATCAGTATCGTAAGCGGATAGTCGTATCCGGGTCCGTTTCCTCTTTGTAAAATAACCCGATTCACGATTTCCAGAACGGCAAGTACCGCGATGGCCGCAATTTCAGCCTTTACATGCCACGGTTTCGCTTCTTTTTCCGACACGGCAAAATAATACCCGCAGATATAATACGCCAGGTACATAAGCGGCATGAAACGCCAGCTCGGGAATCCCGTTTCAAACAGGCTGTTTACAAACGGAAAAACGCAGCAAAACAGGCACAGCACACCCATCAGCGCAAATACGACCGCCTTCGGAATCTTCGGAAGAATCAGCCGCAGCAGCGGCGTAATTGCATACAGAATCAGAATTGCATATAAGTACCACATATGTGCCCAGGTCTGGTTCAGTGTCGCACACCTGATTGCCTGAGGCAGCATAATCCAGATAAAACCGTGATAACCGCCGATTTGTTCAATCAAAGAGAACGGTATGCCGAACAGGTAAATCGCCAGTACAATTCTCAGACAGTGTTTCAAATAAAGTTTTTTAACAGGCATCTCCCTCTTCGGATCAAGGAAAAAATACCCGCTCATAATCAGAAAAATCGGGACCGCCCAGGATGAATAATCCACAATCAGCTGATAATACGGCCATCGGCTTTCCACACCCGGCATATAATGGATATCTGTTGTTCCCGTAACGGTGTGCAGCATTACCACCGCACAGGTTGCGGCGATTCTGAGCACATCCGGAAAGAGTTCTCTTTTTCGTTCCATTGATTCTCCAAAACTTACGAAAAGATATCAAAAACTCTTTCCATTATATGTAAATTTATACTTCCTGACAAGTCGGCGAATACCGTGCCTGCTCGTACTCGGCGCTCAGTTTGTCGATATCCTCGCCCCTTTTGATTTTTAAATCCGCGCTTCTCTCCCGCACGGTATGGGCGCGATTTAATGCATACCCTTTCTTTACCGCCCTCTCGATGGTTTTCTTGTAGCGCCTGCGGATTCCGGGAAGCTTCGGTTCCTTCTTTCGCTGTCCCCGTTCAATCTTCTCCCGGATTTCAATCATGTCGCTTTCTTCAATCACGGTCGGTTCGATGTTACGATGCAGCGGGATTGCTTTGATTAAAATAATCAGAAGTCTGATAAACAGATATGCCGCGATTATCATTAAACAGATATAAAGTATGGTATACAGAATCTCCATAAACAGGCTGTAGGGAACCTGCTCCATACTGCGCTGCAAAGCCTCCTCCGAAGACTCCGAACTTTCGAGAAAAAGTCCTGCCAGAAGGCCTACAAGCCAGATTATGAAACCGAGGATTCTGCTCATGACCTGCATAAATGCGTTGTAAGCCGCAAGAATGTACCGATCCAGAAACGTCAGATTTGTAAAGACCATGACCAGCACGGAAAGGCCCACAAAAGGAACGGCGACCGACGCACTGTTTGCCAGCATGTCACCGAAGGGCATCTTTTCATCCTGATTTCTTTCCTTCGCAAGATCTGCCGCATGAGCAAAGAAATGACGCACGTAGTACAACGTAAAGAACACAATTCCGCAGACGAATAAAAGAGTCTGAAGTCCATGCATCGACTTGACGGTGGCATATAAATACCCGACGGCATTCACCAGCACGAATGAGAGATGGATATACAAAAAGCCGTCGTTTCTGCGCTTCATCCAGTATGCGAAATCAAAAACGGCAATCAGCGTATAAAGTCCCATTACTTCAAACCGTCCCGCCCTTACCGGCAGCAGCATCAGAAGACCGTACGGAACAATGTGCAGTACCGCATAGAGGATAAAATTCGCAACCGTCATTCGCATCACGTAGCAGATTACAAAAACAATCCCTATGGAAAATGCTGCAAAAGGTCCGATGCTTCTTCTTGCAACCGCCTCTCCCCAATACAAAAGACTGATACAAAGAATTGTGCACATTATGATATTTGTGATTTCAGCGATTGTATGACAAGTTTTACCCTTCATAGTCAATCCCCCATTTCACCACATCCCGTCCGTTCGCTTCAAGCGGTTTTACGGACACATAATCATATTCGGGAACGATAAAGCACAAGCGATATCCGGCCTGCCTTAATTCCTCGTATTTTCCGATCAGATCGTCCTTACGGTAGTTCGAAATAATCAGATATTCGCTTTCGGCTTCCGTGACCTTCTCCTCCAGAAGTTTTACGAAAGACGCATAGGTTTCCTTTATGGCAATCTTTGCGAGTGCAACATCGATGGTACGGACATGCCCGTCGTCACAGCCCGACTCCACTTCCACGCACTCGCCTGAATCAATATCGGTTCCGTTCGTATAAAGCGCTACGGGAATCTGACGTTCGATAAAATAATCTCCCAGATACGAGGCGATTTTAATTGCGGATTCCGCAATCACATCCCCTTTACGAACCGTGCCGGTTTCCATGTTCAGAAGGATCACCACATTCCGTTTATGCGTGGTATGAAACGTATTGACCATCAGCATATCGCTCTTTGCGGTCGCTTTCCAGTTGATATGATGGACGGGGTCGTACGGCTGGTATTCGCGAATTGCCCGGAATTCGAAGGGATCCGGCAGCGCCCTGATACGGCTTATAATATCTCCGGTTAAGTGAATGACCTCCTGCGGGACCTCGCTGTCCTTGATTCTTCCGGGCAGCACCAGAACGGATGTAAACTTCTTTAATGAGGCGAACGTGCTGAGTGCAAAGAAATAGTCTTTCGCGATGACATCAACGGAGGAAACGGTATACTCCCCTCTCTTCGAAGCTGTAAAATGATACTTTCTCGTTACCGACTGGTACGGACGAAGCGAAAAATATTCCTTGCGGTAGTACTGATCGGTTACCGCTGCATTGGTCTCTTTCGGAAACAAAAAAGTCCGGGTGATGGAGAATTTCAGCAAAACAACAGGAAGAGGGAGAAACTTGTCGTTTCTGACCACTTCTGTTAATGTGTTCTGGTCTCCTTCCCGGACCGTATGTTTTTCCAAATCCAGTTTTACATCAAGGCCTTTGTACCAGTTCTTTCGAAAGAGCAAATGCTGCAGAAGAAAGAACAGTGCCCCGATGATTACAACGAGCAGCAGCCTCATACATAAGCTTAAGCACCGAAGTTTTCGCTCGGCACTTCTATCCTTTCCACTATAGCCTTTAAATACTCTTCTTTCGAACTTCTGTCTCTGCGGTTTACAAACAGAATTCTGTGCATGCAGACGGGCAGAATCAGATTCTTGATGTCATCGGGAACGACGTAATTCCTGCCTTCAAATAATGCCGAAGCCTTTGCTGCCATCAGCAGATTTATGGAACCTCTCGGGCTTACTCCCATGTAAATTCCGGGATCTTCCCTGGTTGCGGCGCTGAGGGTTGCGATGTATTTTACCAGATCCGGATGCACGGATATGCTGTCAAGAAGCTCTCTTATCTCAAAAAAATCCTCTTTGGTCAGCACGCTTTCAAGTGTATCAATCGGGGAATCCTTTTCATAGCGTGTAAGAAGCGAAACCTCCTCTTCAACGCTTAACGTTCCCATCGTAAGCTCCATCATAAAACGGTCCAGTTCCGCCTCCGGCAGGGGAAAGGTTCCGGCCGTTTCCACCGGGTTTTGCGTGGCAATGACAAAGAACGGCTTCTCCAACTGTCTGGTCACACCGTCCACAGTTACCTGCTCTTCCTGCATGGCTTCCAGCAGTGCGGACTGGGTTCTCGGTGTTGCACGGTTAATTTCGTCCGCAAGCAGAACGCTGGTCATCACCGGTCCCGGAATAAAGGTAAAATCCTCTTTCTCCCGGTTATACACATTCAGTCCGGTAATGTCCGCCGGAAGTAAATCCGGCGTAAACTGAATTCTGGAAAACGGTACGGCTAAGGAGCGCGCCAGACTTTTTGCAAGCATGGTCTTTCCGGTTCCCGGTACGTCCTCCAAAAGAACGTGTCCTCCCGCGATAAAACAAATTAAAACCTTTTTTACAACATCTTCTTTGCCGACAATCACCTTGCCGATGTTGTCGGACAGTTTGTTTAATTTCTCCTGTGCATTGGAAAGTTCCATCGTATATCCCCCCCGGTTACCCTGTTACGGTACTTCCTATGTTATCCTGTTCCGATACTTCCTTATATTAGCCTGTTCCGGCACTTCCTATGTTACCCTTTTAATAGTTCTTCGGACAAATTCTTTAGTTCCGTCATAACTTCTTCGTGATTTGCGTCGATATAGGCTCTGTCCTCATCCGCCGCCATTTCAAGCGCCCTTGCCTTCTCAAAAAGGTCCGATGCCCCGATGGTTTTGGAGGAACTCTTGACGGAATGAATGAGGATCTTATAATCCTTCAGATTGTCATCCGCTAAAAATCCGTTCAGTTTTTCAATTTTCTCCGGCACCGATTCCGCATAGTCGCATATGATTTCCTCATACAGGTTCTCGTCACCCGCGCAGTATGCAAGGCCTTCCCCCACATTGAGTCCGATTCGTTTAAACTTCTCAACCGGCTGCTCTTTTTGAACAGGTGCGGCTTCCGTCTTGCCCCAATCCTGCTCAAGAACGCTTTCCGGCAGGTATTTGCGCAACATCTTCTCAAGTTCCGGAATCTGAATCGGCTTCGAAAGATAATCATCGAAACCTGCCTCCAGATATGTCTCCCTTGCACCCACCACGGCATTTGCGGTCAGCGCAATCACCTTCGTATTCTCCGTCAGGCCGCGCTCTTTTAACATCTTCAGCGTTTCAATACCGTCCATATCCGGCATCATGTGATCCAAAAAAAGGATGTCATACCGTCCCTTGTACATCTGCGCAACGGTCTCCCGTCCGGAGCGGCACAGCACCGGTTTGATTCCGAATAGCTTCAACAGATTCATCGCAACCTTGCGGTTCATGTCATTGTCATCCGTAAGCAGAATCGACGCCTCCGGCGCGTGAAGAGTTACCTCACTCTGCGCCGTCTTTGATGAACTCTTTGCGCTGATGCTGTAGTTTCCGATCGGTGTTTCGTCCACAACCTCAATCGGCAGTTCAAAACTGAACTCGGAACCCACGCCGTATTCACTCTGAATCTGAAGCTTGCTGTTCATCATCTCCAGAAGTTTCGTCACAATCGAAATTCCGAGGCCGGTACCCTCGATATGGCGGTTTCTCTTCTCATCCACCCGTTCAAACGAAATGGACAGTTTGTCGATATCCTCCTTGCGGATTCCGATACCGGTATCCTTTACGGAAACCAGCAGTCTGGCCGTATTGTTATGCACAAGCAGGTTGGTAACGGAAAGGGTAATGGATCCCTTTTCGGTGTATTTTACGGCATTGGTTAAAAGATTCATGATGACCTGACTGATGCGCACATCGTCGCCCAACAGCACCGACGGTGTGGTTTCGTCGATTTCCACCTTGAATTCCAGTCCCTTGTTCTTCGCTCGTTCGTTGATGGAATTAACAAGCCCCGTCACGAGGGTTGCCGTTTCGAATTCCACCGGCACAAGACGCATTCTGCCGTCTTCGATTTTGGAAAAATCGAGAATCGTGTTGATAATGGATAGAAGCGTCGTACCGGCACTTTTTATGCTGATTGCGTAATCCAGTATTTCCTCTTCCTTTGACTCGTGCAGGATCATTTCATTCATACCGAGGATGGCATTAATCGGCGTTCGGATTTCATGGCTCATGTCGGCTAAGAAGTTACTCTTTGCCTTATTGGCCGAGTCCGCGGCAGATTTTTCCAGTTTCAGGACCTTTGCTTCATAGTCCTTCTGCCGCTCGATTTCCTTCATCTCCTCCATACGTTCGTTGGACTTACGTTCGTTTCTGTATCCGAGGAAATAGAAAACCGAAATCAACACGAATACAATCAGGTTAATCAGAATACTGATGGCAAGCAAAGTTCTGGGCGCCTGATACAGTTCGGCGTTTGTGGTAACGATAACCAGATACCACTGGTCCATAACGGTATCCACAAAAACCGTACATTTCTTTCCGTCTACGGTTGCGGTAAAATTGCCTTTCCCGGTTGCCGTGATTTTCTCAAACAGATCTTTATATTCTTCGAGTTCAGCGTAATTTTTTCCGTTTTGATTGCGGTCCGGATGGGCGATTACCATTCCGTCCTCATTTACGATATAACCGTATCCGTAGCCGTTAATCTGGATGCCTTCGACAATTTCCTGAACCCCGCTTAAGGTTAAATCCAGTGCCATTGCGTTGTTGTTATCTTCCAGCGCACGGCCTACGGAAATGATTACGTTTCCGGTCTGTGCATCTACATAGGGAGAAACGATTACAACATCTCCTTTTCCGCCAACCGCTGTTTTATACCAGTCTCTCTGGGTCGGATCATAGTCATCGGGCGGAACCCATCCGACTCCGTCCACATAATTTCCGTTGATGACACCGTAAATACCGGTATAGCTTTCGTCAAACTGCTGCTCGGTATTGGAAGACTCCCTCGTAATATATTCGACAATTTCTTTATCCGTTGCGCCCTTTGCCACCATGTGATCGACGGTGTCCGCAGCAAGCCACAGAACGCTCTTTGCGGTGTCGAGATAGTTCTCCAGATCCGCGGTAACCGCGGTTGCCTTATTGTCTCCGAGTTCCTGCACTGCAGAGAAAGCGGTCCGGAAAATAACCCTTGCCGTGAATACAACCAGCAGCGTCATCAGAATAAAAGTGACGCCGAGCGTGATTACAAGACTGCTTCTGCTTCTTTTCATAAAAAAATCCCCTGAAAAATGTATAAATCGCGCAATTTCAATATTCGTGTTAAGTATAATTGTAAAAATCGTGCTTTTCAAGTATTCTATATGTGCCGAACAGACAGAGGAAAGGATGTATCATAATGGCAAACCGTGTATTTCTGGTTGACGACGATCCGACCATCGATGCGAAGGACATCTATACCAACGGTCACTCGGCCCGCATGGCGGATGCATACGACGCCATGTCGAGTAAACGAAGTTACCGGAATATAATGCCGCAGGAGAGAATTCGTGAGGAAATCACGAACGGAAGCGGAGCACAGTTTGATCCGCGGTTTGCAGAGATACTGCTTCGAATGATGGATGAAGATCCCGATTATAATTTACGGGAAGGCGGACAGGATTAGCATTTGCTAATCCTGTTTTGCTCTTCCCGTACATTGTTTCTTTATGATTTTACACTTACCGGATTACTTGCCGGGTGCCCCAAGGCCCTGGCCCTGCGCTTCCGGATTCTGACGGTTTAAGTTTACCTGAATATTTGCCTGCTTCTCCTTCGCTCCGACCTTTCGTACGTTTTCTAAGAATTTCCGGTTGATTCCCTTAAGGACCTTAGGATCGGTCAGCAGATTCTTACAGTAATCGGGGGTAAGATTCTTATCCGGGAACATATTCTTGAATTCTTCCGAAGTAGCTATCTTATTTACAAGTTTTGAGTAAGAGTTCATGGTTGCGGGAATCGGCATCGTAATGCTTTTATCCTTAATGTTCTGTTCCAGCAAAAGAGCTGCGACGGAACTGCGGATTACGTGGGGATCACTCTTTGTAATACTCTTCTGCCCGGCTATTGCACACAGATTTTGTGCCGCGGTTTTGGACTGCATGGCAATGATTTTTTCAAGGCCGGTCTTTCCGGGGACTTCGGCACGTTTCTCTTCAACGAACTTCTTCATCTGCTTAAGGTCGTCGCTCTTTGACTTTGCTTCAAGCGCTTCTAACTTACTCTCTGCCCTGTCGATTCGGACATTTAAGCTGTTATATGCGTTTTTCATTTCCTCAAGACGCTTCTGACCCTTATAATCAAGAGCTTTATCCTTGTTTTCCTTTTCCTTGCGTTCGATATAAACAAGGGTTGCCTTCTTTGCTTCATTGAGCTGTTTCAATTCCGCCTCAAGAGAATTCTTTGAAGGGGGATTTTCCTCTCTGGTGTTATATCTCTGTACCTCTCCTGCAACCACTTTATCATACAGTTCAACGGCTTTGTCGTAATCGCTTCCGCCGAACCATACTTTGTTTCCGTTAACTCTGCTCTTCGCCGTCGTAACATCGGTAAGAATTCTGGCTTCCGCAGTCTCAAGAGTCTGAGTATCCATTTTATTTGCATCCGCACGACGTGTCTTTGCCATTTCTTTTACTTTCTTCCTTGCCTCGAGAATATTCTCTTTGGCCTGGCGCATCGCATCCACACGCTTCTGTGTCTTTTCGCTCAGTTCCTTTCCCTTCTTGGTAGCGAGATACTTGTCAATGGCTTCGACACTTGCGTTCATCTTTCTTTCCAAATCATCAAGTTCGCGACGATGAACATCTGCCTCGTTGACTTTCAGCATACTGATGGTATCAACATAAGCCTTATATTCTTTCTTTGCATTTTCGTACTCGGAACTGCCAAAGTGAACATTCTGCTCCGCATTGAGAATAGAAATGTACTTTGCTGTACTCTCTCCGTGCAGTTCCCCAAGATTCTTTATCGGAGCGGCTTCTTTCGCGGCACGCAGTTCATTCACAAGACGGATTGTTCTGTGTACTACCGTTCTGGCTTCAGAGACTGCTTTGGTACGGTTGTGTGTATTCTCGCTTAAGGTTTCGCCCACCTTCATGGAGGTATAATCTGTAAGAATATCCTCTGTCTGTTCCAAGAATTCCTGTAAATCATCCAGCTCCGCGGTGGTAATCTGCTCCATCTTTCCGTTGTACTTCCTGGAAAGATCGCTTATTTTACGATTCAGTTTTTCATAGCTTTCCGTTGCACTCTTGTATTCATCGCTTCCGCGGGCAAAGAGTTTCGCATTGTTAATTCCGGTCATTGCACGATTGGATTCGTCGGCAATGGTATTAATATCCGGAGCGGGTTCGTTTTCTAATTCTTCCCTTCTGACGTCAAGTGCATAGATCATTTCTTCCACAAGATCAAAGCCTAACGTCTGCGCACTGATACGCTTCTTCGCATTATCGGATTTATCTTTATCCTTGATCTTCTTTCCAAGGTATGTATCCTGAAGATAGAGAACATTGTACAGATTGTTTCGAAGCGGCAGCAGATCCTCTTCAAGAATCTTTCCGTCCCCTCGCTGAATGGCATCTTTCCACTGCTGCTGAACCTTCTTAAACTCTTCCCTTGCATGCTTATATTCATCGCTTCCGCGGGCTGTCAGGGTTGCATCCTGAAGTCTGGCTGTCACCAGATTTGCACGGGCTTCGATATTCTCGTTTTTCATAACGGGGCGTTTATGTTCCGCTTCCACCGCGGGCTGCTCCGGATGTTCTGCCGGCTGTTCTACCGGCTGATTTACCGGTTCAACATTCTCGATGTTATTATTTACAATGTTGTTCTCGGGATTAATGTTGTTATTCTCGGGATTTGCATTCTGCTGGTTCTGATTCAGTTCTTCCTGATTATTTTCCTCCGGGTTCTGGTTCTGATTCAGTTCTTCCTGATTATTTTCCTCCAGGTTCTGATTCTGATTCAGTTCTTCCTCATGCAGAATCGCTTCGTTTTGAATTTCCTGATTGACATTTTCCTCCGGCTGATCAATCTGTTCTACCTGCGGCTGCGGCAAAGGAACATAGGAGTTAAAATCATAATGATAACCTTCATTTGCCAGTAACGGCTGGAAATGAAGAATGGACTCTCTCTCATTTTCATTAAAAGGAAAATCCTGATGTTGCTTTGCCTTTTCTAGAATTTCGTCTCTTACCGAATTCTGAATGGAAATGGTATAATCTTCCTTAATGGTTTCTAACGGTTCCTCTCTGGTCAGCATCATGTTTGCCCACTCAATCAGACCTTCATTCTGACCGGAACAGCAGAGGTTGTACAGTGCTCTAACGGTATTATCCTTTTTGGCATCCTTCCAGCCTACCTGCTCTATTTTCTCATGGAACTGTTTCCAGTTGTATCCTTTTACTAACGTATCGGGATTGTTAATCTTAATCAGGCCGGCTTCTTCCTCTTCCAATTCTTCCGCGTTTTCATTCTGAATATTGATTTCATTCTGATTTTCGATTTCATCCTGATTATTGTTCTCATTCAGATCATTGATTTCATTCTGATTTTCGATTTCATCCTGATTATTGTTCTCATTCAGATCATTGATTTCATTCTGATCATTGATTTCATTCTGATTATTGATTTCATCCAGATTATTGTTCTCATCCAGATTATTGTTCTCATTCTGATTATTGTTCTCAACTTCTTCCCGATGCTCATTCTGATCGAGCTCATTTTCCTGATTGAGCTCATTTTCCTGATTCAGGTTTTCTTCACGCTCCGGGTTTACTTCCTCCTCATTATTTTTTACCTGCTCCTGCTCATTTTCATTCTGCATTTCTTCCTGCTGGGGAGGATACAGATTATTGACGCTCTGATATTGCTTCAGCCCTTCCAGTGCCCTGTTTTCAAGATCGCTTCGATTTTCATTTTTATCCAGATAGTTAATCAGACTGTCAAGAATCAGCACTCTGTAGCTTTCCTTGTCCATATTATCCGGATATTTACCTTCCATTAAATCCGAGGCAATCTGTTTGAAGTTCTCGTTTCCGTCATAGGCAACGCAAAAACCGCGAAGCACAGGATCATTCTCCGGAACCGGCCATCCCTTTGCTTCAACTGCGGCAATAAAACCAGCGGAAGAAATTGTATCGAGTATATATTTGTTAGAATCATACTCGATTTGCACATTCGCCTGTTCTTCATTGAGAATCTCGTCGTTCTCGTTGTTTACGTCGTTCTCGATATTCTCATTATTGATAATCTGGTTATTATCCATATTTTCTTCCTCATCGCGAATATTGTTTTCCGGCATGTTGTTATCCTGATTTAACCGTTCCCGCTCAGCCTGCTCATCTGCTTCCTTTTCATCCGGATGTTCGTTATAATAAGCCACTTTAAACTGCTCAACATCCGGCCACTGGTTAACCTCATCCAGTGAATTTGCATAATCCATAGCCTGTTTCAGCGAAACATATTCAGTCAGATCCTGGCCGGCTAATGTTTTTGAAAACGCCTGTAAAACATAGGTAAACACCTGTCTGTTAAATGCTATTTCCAGGCCTGTAATATGCTCTCTGTTATAAAGCCTTTCCAGCGTCTCTCTTACCGGTTTAAACTGCTCACCATTCGCAATATCAATGTTATTCAGATAGACAATAAAAGCACGAAGGACCTCGTCTTTATGAGCATCCTTCCAGCCTCTTTCTTCCAGCCTTTTCAGATAATCCGGCGCTGTGTAATTCAGAACCTGATAATCATCCTTTAACGCGATTTTATGTTCGTAATCATTCAGTTGAAAATTATTGTTTAAAATCTGATTATTATCCATATTTTTGCCCTCACCTTAATATAATATACGGATATCATAAAACATGCTGTCCAACATATGTCCAACATAAATCGGGTAATTTTTTATTTTTTTAAAAATCATCCCAATTCCCGGATTTCGGCCGCTTTTTCCTCACCAAATGAGCAGTAAAATCTGTGAAAAACGGCACGAACGCTGTCGTTTTTCATAAAATCCCCAACTCCGGTTTCTCCGTCTTCCATAAGAATCCGGGAATTTGTTTCATTCAGATGTGTCAGATATAAGGAGACTTTTTCCGGCCGGAATCCCGATAAGCGTTCGTATTCATTCAAATCTTCGGAAACAGAAGATAAAAACCGCTCCATACTCTCATGTTTTCCGTACCGGATGCTGCCCTGCCATGCATTTTCCACATTGGTTAAGTCACTCCCGACGCCGAGTTCTTCTCTTGTTGCTTCACAAGGAAGCGGCCCCGCTCCGTGCCTGGTTACATACGTTCTGCTGACATAGCAGGCTTCCGTCAGTTTAAGTCCCGCCTTCTTAAGCAGAATTCCCACATTATGCAACCCGGTTCGCGATGCCGTTACATGCGGTGCAAACTCTTTATTCTCACTATCAAGCAGAAGCCCCTGTCCGCTTTCGAAAATGATGTTTTCGCGTTTTTTCAGAAAAGCTGCTTCATCCTCAACAATCTCTACGAACCGCAATGCTTCCGTCATCTCCGCAGCGGCATTGTAAAGAACCGCTTCGTTTTTCAGAAGTTCTTCGTATTCTTCGGATTCCAAAGTCCCGGCGTATGACGGGCTTAAAGTCGGTATTTCCCTTAAAAATCTTGGAATGACGTAATCCCTTCTGATTTCCTGAAGGCGCGCGGCAAGACTTTCCGCGTTCATCGAACGCAGATCGCCGAATGTAATTCCAAAACCTGCTTTCGTGCGAAGATCCGCCTCATTGATTCCCATGCCGCAGCTTCCGTGACGTGCTTCTCCCCTTGAGGTTTCCAGCGCCATATTCAGGATTACATCGTCAATTATGGTTACGGCGGTATCCTTTGAAGCAAAGATTCCTGCTTTGCTTTCCCCGGCCGCTTCGGTAAACTCCCGTATTTCCGAACGCAGTTTATACAGATCCGGATAAAACGTGGAAGCCCAGTATGTGTCCGCACCCCGGAAGGATCCGGAAGAAAGTTGGTGAAAAACAAAACGGCGGCCGCCGAAACAAACGGTATGTCCCGCCTGTGCGCCTCCGTTATGTTTTACAACAAGACAACAAGGGACCCGGCCGCAGAAATCATCCACGGCGAGTCCCTTTCCTTCATCTCCGAAATTTTTACCAATAACAGCCGCTATCACAGTTGAAACTTCTTTCCTACCGATAATTTGCGGATCGCTTCCTCCACAACCCTCTTTGAACTGAAATCAAGCGGACCGAGAATGTCCTTTCGGCTCATTCCGTTGGTCAGCTGAATGGCAGCCACAATGACCTCGGGCAGATATTTGATCTCCGAAGGTTTCATGGAAAGTACGTGGCCCGGAATATACATTGCGGCGCTTTCAAATCCGCAGTTTAAATCGATATGGAAAAGATGGTATCGTTCGCCGGCTTCGTCAGCCAGTGTTTTGGTTTTGAGATCTCTGCAATCATCATCAAAAACCTTCTTGATATCGTTTGAATACAGTCCCTGATGGAAGGGCGCATCACCGATGGTAAAGCAAAAGCCCTTCTTCTGACGTTTGCTGAAGGAGTCGATTTCCGTATGACGGCTGATAAAATACCAAAGCAGCTGATAATCCTCGGGAGAGTCTCCGCCGGAGCCCTCAATCCAGAGATCCATTAGCTGTTCGGCAATACGAATGTCCGATTCAAACTGTGTTACCTGAAGCGGTGCGTCATCATCGGATGCGTCACCGATTGCGGCAAACATCAGCTGGGGATCCTCCACAAGATTGGTGGAATAAAGTTTCTTCATCAGTTCATTTAAGGAATTCTTGATAATTTCCTCCGAAAGATATCCCATGGATCCCGTCACATCCACACCGATGGCAATCGGAGTGGAGTTCGGATGTTCCTCGCAATCCCTTGCCTCACGCTTGTCGATAAAGCGCGGGTTGAAGCGGTCATCCATCTTTCTCGCCCGGAAAATCTCATTCACGGAGCCTTTATCGATTTTTCTGCTTTCCCTTAACCTTGACCAGTCTGATGCTGTATAACTTCCACGTCCCATATTTTATCCTTCCTTACTCTCAAAATTTGCGAAATTGTGCCCGCCGAATCCGTTTTCAATCACGTCATCCCATGCGGCAAAATCATCGTATGCATTTGCTCTCGGCACGGAATTCAGGAATTGTGCATATTCCTTCGGTCCTTCACCGATTCGTTCTCCCGTAAGCTCCTTCGCTGTTTTACGAATGGATAAAAGCGCAAGATGCTTTCCGGCAGCAGGCAATTCCCACCAGCCTCCGAGCAGATAAGCCTCGTGCGTTTTCGGGTTGATGAACACATTAAAACGGTCCATGTGCTTAAAATCGAGCCCGTTAAATTCAAGCAGGCAGGCGAAATTCTCCATACGGGAAATCATCCAAGCCACATGCCTCGGCCCGAGACTGGAAAACGCAAACATCGGATATACATTCTCCGGCTTGGAAAATGCAACCAGTGTACTGCCGTCTTTTAAATCCAGCGTCAGATTCAGATTCGGCAGAAAGCTTCTCAGGTTCTTAATATCCGCCGAAGGAAACTCAATCCGCTCTATATTGTCAAGCATACGCTTTACCAGGTCCTTTTTCGAACCGTCAAAGACATAAACCACGTTCTCCCTGCTGACGTAAACCTTCACCCCGTCCACTTCGGTATCAAACGTATAGGAAATCTCCACGGTATCCGCGTCGGTGCTTTCAAACTCCACCCTGCTGTTTACGCTCCAGAAATCAAGCACGTCCCCGTTTTCCGCCACCCGGTCGTTTGCTACACGCAGAAACCGAAGAAGGTTGTCCCGAAACTCGTCGTACCCTTTAAAATCCGCATCCGTAAAATACTGCTTCGATCCGCAAAACGGACAGACCAACTCGCCGTGCGTGCTGATTTCGAATTCTCCGTCGCAGTTTTTGCATTTGAATTTCCGCATTTTTCCCCTTTCCCTTAAATCCGGCTTTCCGGCATTTAATCTTATCGAAAGAAAAGATCCCGAAGCTGCACCCTGTCTTTGCCGTAATAGACCAGATATACACTCGACGTGCCCTCTTCACACTCGCAAACGGTCTCGAAATCATTCCACCCGCTGCTTACTCCGGCCAAATCAATTCTTCCGACGGCTTTCCCAAATTCGGAGGTTCTCACCTCAAAGTATGCACTCCCTGATTCTTGCCCTTCTTCCTCAGACTTTTCCTGTTCATTCTCTGAAACACCGGTTTCTGTCTGCGCATACCGCACCACCGGCTCGCTGCTTAAAACGCTTCTTTCATCCAGTCTTACCGGACCTTCGTACACCGGCTTATTCTCCTGCGTTTCCACCCTTACGGTAAGTCCGAGGACAAATTTATCCGGCAGCTGAAAGTATTTATATCCGATCAGCGTTCCGTGCTCAATCTCGGCAATAAAACGTTCCTCCCCGAGATGATTCACGTTCGGAAAAGCATCCTTATAGATGCTGTTTGAACCGGTCGGCATATGTCCGTTCGTTATGTTGCAGGCAATCACCGCCGGATACCGGCCTTCGGCCTTAAGTGCCCCGCCGTTTAATCCGCAGGATGTAATCGGAACCTGCGGGATGCTTCCGTCCGGGAGAATTGCAATCTCCTCCGCGCAGGCCTGGCGGCTGTAATCGGATTTATGTGTCAGGCGATGGTAGAACACATACCATCTGCCGTTTAATTCAATAATGCTTCCATGCGTGGTGCCGGTCATATTAAGCCGTTCTTCCGCTTTTCGTCCGTGATATCCCACATCACCGTTTGAAACGATGGTTCCGCCGAAGGTAAAATCTCCGTCCGGTTTGTCGCTTGTCGCATAGCAGAGTTCGTGATTCAGCCAGGAAGAATAGATAAAATAGTATTTATCTCCGACTTTTCGCATGGAAGATGCCTCAAAGAAAGGATGTTCTTCAAAAGGTGTTCCTTTTACATGATACGGAATCAGATGCTTCGGCTCCTCTTTAACGGTAAGCATATCGTCGCTAAGCGTTGCATGAATCGGGCCCATAATATTATCCGGATAACTGCGAATCTCCTCCGCGCTTTTTTTAAACATCTCCATAAGGCTCTGTTCAAATGCCGGTTCTCTTTGCACTTCGGGACTTTCGTCCGTTCCGTACTGGGTTCCGTAATAAAGACGGATGACTCCGTTATCGTTTAAAACAGCCGGATCGAAGCATACATATTTTTCCATCGGCGTTCCGTCCTGATTTCGAACGAATCCCAGAAATTCAAACGGGCCCGTCGGAAGGTCTGCAACCGCTACGCTGATGGGGCCGACATAACCGCCGTAGCCGTAATCTCCGCCCATGGCATAGTAAAGATAATATTTTCCGTCGTTGCCGTGAACCACGTCCGGGGCATACATGTATTTTAGGTCAGGGTATTGCGGATCCTGATCGGCCCGGTAAATGACACCCTCATACCGCCATTCTTTCAGATTCGAAACAGATGCGGAATATGTCACATAATCGCGCATGCAGAAGGTATAACCGCCTTCTGCATCGTGCGAGCCGTAAAGATAGACTCTCCCATTGAACACGTGTGGTTCGCCGTCCGGTATATATTCATTGACCGGTAAAAACGGATTGTAAACCTGTGCCATAATCTCCCCCGATTTCACAGTAAATTCCGTATTCTTATCTGTTGTCACATAAGGTAATGATGAGCACATCGTCTACCGACGGGCTCTTTACAAAATAATCGATGATTTCCACATCACGATAAATCCCGTCATCCCCCAGTTGTCTGGTAAGCATTGATATCGACGGTTTGCCCTCCTGATAAGCCTTCAGAATACTCTCCCTGCTGAAAGTTGTTTTAAATTCCTCTCTATAATCCGGGTGCATGGTTGCGGCACCGTGTTCAATCAGTTCGTCAAACACACCCGAAGCGGGACAGGCCGTCGTGGTAAAGTTGTCATAAGCCATCATGTAATAGCTGTTTCTGGTTATGTTCGCAAAAATAATCAGAGGGTACTTCATAAATACCGCATCAAGCAAAAGTTTCGATGCCGCAATGGGTGACTGAATCTGAAGAATGTCTCCGGGCTCGTAGAAGTTCTTCTTCTCGCGGCAGAGTTTTAAGTATTCTTCCTTCGGCATGGGTTTCGCAAAGAAATATCCCTGAATTCTGACACAGTTGCAGGTTCTCAAAAAGCCCAGCTGCTCGATGGTTTCCACACCTTCCGCAACGGTTTTCATATTCAGTCTCTGGGCAAAATAGAAAATACTTTCCAAAACCGCCCGTTCTTTTTCGTTACTGCAGTTTCCGCTGAGTAGCGTACTGTCGATTTTAATGACTTCACAGGAAACGTCCTTTATAAACTGCAGGGAAGACAGACCGCTTCCGAAGTCATCGATGGCCACGGAATATCCGTCGTCACGCACCCGCTTTACCCAGTCGCTGATTAACTCGTTCTCAATGATGAGAGCCGATTCCGTAATCTCGATTTCTATGTATTTATGCGGCAGATTATAACTGTCCACAATGCGGTTTAAGTGTTCCAGATAGTCCTTTTCCCGAACATGCCATCTTGAGAAGTTAACGGATACGGGAATTTTAATTCCTTCCTTCCTCAGGGTGGCTACCGTTTCGCAGGCTTCCTGTAACATATACCAGTCCACCATACAGATGGCGTCCGTCTGTTCCAGTTCGGGAATAAAATCGATCGGCGACACGATTTCACCGTTTGCTTTAATCCAGCGGACCAAAGATTCCGCACAGATAATATCTCCCGTAATCGCGTCATACTGCGGCTGGAAATATGCGTGCAGTTCCCGCTTTTCAATGGCTTCACGCATACTCTCGGCGATGCTCTTTCCGATTTTGCCGTATTTCTTGAACCGCTTCTTGTTATCGTACATGTTATCGTCCGCGCGCTCGAATACATCCTGCAGACGTATGTCTCTCGACGGATTGAAATCCGAATAACCATACGCCAGCGTCACCTGGCCGTTTTGCTTATTTTGAATCTGCTTTTCGCGGAATCCGTCAAAAAGAGCGGCGCGGTTCTGATAATCTTCCCCTTTCATAAACACAACGAATTCGTCTCCGCCGATTCGGAAAACGGGGCTATGCTGGAAAGTCCTGCATATGATGGCACAGGCATTTTTGATATACTCATCGCCGGCGCTGTGACCGTTGATATCGTTAACCTGTTTTAAACCGTTAATATCGCATACCGCTACGGTAAAGGCTTCCATGGTGCCGTTTGAGATCTGCTCATCCACTTTCATTTCCATCATGGCATAAGCATGCTTGTTCTTCACTCCGGTAAGCGAGTCCTTGTTGGCCATATCCATGGCGTTATCGATTTGCTTTTCGAATTCCAGTTCCCTGCGCTTTGCTCTGTCAACATTTTCGACGGCCAGTACGATATGTTCGGAATCCTCTTTTGCACGCACTGCAATCAAAGTGACATACTGCGCTCTCCCGTCCAGCATCAGACGATAGTTTAAGTAGACTTTGCCGGAAGCGGACAGACTCTCAAGAAGATGCTCTTTCTGCATGGCCTGCTTCATCATGGGGTAATCTTCCGAATAGATTACATGCTTCATGTTTTCCTGCGATTCCGCAAAGAAATTCCGGCCCTTATCGCCAATTTTCAGTTGGGAATATTTATCATCGGAACTGTATTCGAGGTATTCGTCGGTTTTGATATTGACGCGGTAGATGACTTCATATCGCGAGGTAAGAGCCATAACCACGTCGCTGAACGCTTCGCTTTCCGCAAGCAGGTTCATCTCACGTCGAACCTGGGTGTCGATATTCATTACACCCATGACAATGTGCTTGCGGTCATTCTTCGGAATAACCACGTTCATGGATACATACCTGGATTTATCTCCGAGTAACTGTCTGTATTTGAATGTCGCGGAACCGGTTTCCTTTAACTGATTCAGCAGATTCTCCTTACGCAGTCCCTTAAGCACCCAGTTCACGTCATCCGGATAAATAAATTTTTTGATGTCCTCCTCGGCATCCTGAAAGAAATCACTTCCTTCTCTGGCCGTTCCGAGCTTTGCATATTCGTCACTGGCACTGTACTGCGTATAGGAATTATCGTCAATATTGACATAGTAAATGACTTCGTAACGGCTGGCCAGGGAAGCTGCAATATGCTGGTATGTAATCATTTCCCGGTTAAAATCCAATTCCCGCCTTTTCTGTTCGTCCACGTTACGGACACCGATAATAACATTCTGGTCATTACCTCGAATGGTCTTTAAGAAATAATATTGCGGCTCACCGTTAATCATCAGACGGTAGTTAATGGAGAACGCCGTATTGTCTTCCAAAACCCGGGTAATATTCTCTTTTTTGAAAGAGTTGAGAAAGAAATCCTGATCCTCGGGATACACCATCTTTTTCGCATTATGAATAACGGCTTCGTAGAAATTATCACCGGAAGAGTTAATTACAAGTTCCTTGTTCTTTCCTTCCACAAGATATTCCACATAGCTGTCATCCCTCGAATCAATGATGTACAGGCTGATGTAATCGTTTGCCAGTGCCTGTGCAATCTCCTCAAACGTGATTGCTCTTTTGTTTTCATTCCCCATACTTTACCTCACCTTTAGCGAATAATCTCATCTACTGTTGAAACAGTACTGAAGGCTCCCTTATGTTTCTGAATGATATCCCTGAGTTTCTGCAACTCAAAAAAATTGACGTAACAGATCAGTGTTTTATTCTCTCCGGCAATAGCGCCTTTCGATTCGATAATGGTACATGTTTTGTTCAGTCCGAAACGAATGGCGGAAATCAGTTCCTCTTCGTTCTTGGTGATAATCGTAACCTGTTTGATTGCTTCGAAATGATCGGTGTATCGGTCGATAATTACCGTTGCCACAACGTATACCAGAAGGCTGAGTAACGAAGAATTGCGGTCAATCAGAAAAAACACCGCAAGATACACCAGCATGTTAAAACCAACCAGAATCGGCATCATGCTGTAGTTCCTGCCGGTTTTGTCCGTAATCTTCTTTAACAGGATATTGGCAAAAATCTCCGAGCCGTCGATGCAGCCTCCGTTTTTCAGAATCAGTGAAAGACCGAGACCGAGAAGCGCGCCGCCAAACGCAACCGCAATAAAATGCTCCGTATTCAGTTCAAAGGGGATGCGTTCAAAAACGGCCAGGCCGACGGTATAGGCAACCGTACCGACAATCGCCTTGATGGCGAATTTCCAGCCCAGAACAAAGAACCCTCCGATTACAAAGGGGATGAATGTAAGAACGACACAAAGCGACAGATTCATGCCGGTCAGTTTATTGATAATAATACCGATACCCGCCGTTCCGTAATCGATTGCATCGTTCGGAAGCAGAATACAGGCAACCGAAAAACTCGCCAGAAGCGCCCCGATAATAACCATCATGTATGTAAATAACGCGTGTAAAACTTTATTGGTTTTCATACTGTTATTTTACCATAAATACAGACAACAAAAGAACTGAATGATTTTTGAAATATTCATTCCTAATTATAACATAAAAACCCGCAAGCCGTATATCAAATCGGCTTGCGGG
>ODAJ011988196.1_pt1 | contig 26192 bp, 23 predicted proteins | sample 1539241 | NCBI WGS metagenome assembly ODAJ01 (sample SAMN02144231, study PRJEB22623) | gut metagenome | biome: sheep rumen | host: Ovis aries | place: New Zealand
GGATTTCACGGCTGCATGGGCAACTTGTACCAATGCAGGTTTGAGGTAGACACCGGCACGTGTGATCCGGACAGATTTCTTCTTACCGGCTGACTCGTTATTACCCGGAGTCAAGCCAGCCCAGCAACACAAACGCTTGGAATTGGAAAACTGTGTCATATCCGTACCAATTTCAGAGATGATAATTATCGCACTGTTGCGGTCAACTCCGGGAATGGTACACAGTAGCTTGACAGCATTATCATAAGGTTCGACCAGCGAATTGATCATTGAGTCTATATCGGAGATTGTCGACGTGATATAATCCATGTGTGCGTGTACGAGACGCATGCGATATTTCTGGGAATCAGTCATCTGATAACCTTCGATGGATTCAATGACACTCTCGGACTTCTTCTTGAGCGAACGAAGTAGTCTGGAGGATATTTCTTCGTGGTTGATGGAATTGTCGGACTGTTCGAGCAGGTAATCGATCACAGAGGTGGCTGATTTCCCGAAAATATCGGAAACAACCGAATCTAATGCGACATTACAGACAGTAAGCGCATTCTGAAATCGATTCTTCTCGCTGCTTCTACAGGAAGTCAGTTTATACCGATATCTCGTAAACTCCCTGAGGATACGGATAGGTTTACACGGTATATAGCTTCCCGGTACAAGCCCGAGTCTGAAAAGATCCCCGATCCACTTGGAATCCTTGGTATCATCCTTGTTCCCCTTGACAGCCTTAACCCATTTGGGATTGGCGATGGTGACGTTGATTTCGTCTTCCAAAAGGTTGAACACAGGTATCCAATATTTACCGGTAGACTCCATACAGATATCACGACAGGAATTGTCCAACAGCCATTTCTTAAACTCTAGAATGGAATTGTTGAAGGTGGAAAAGCGCTTCTTCTGATAAGAAGGCTGAACTCCGGAAGTGGTTTTGATGATAGTGGCGACGAGAAAAGATTTGTGAACATCGACACCACAGCAGGTCTGATAAACAACTCTCATGGCAATGCTCCTCCTTTCTGGGAAATAAAGAGAAGCCATTGACTGTTCCACCACACATTTAACAAGAGTTAAAACAATTCTTAGTGTACGGTCTGGTAGAGCCACTTATTTGTGCTTGGAAGATGAAACTTACACTGATTTATATGCTGTCTAAAACGAGAGAGTTTTTACGACTCACCTCCCCGTGCTTTGTAGTATAGCTTCTCGCCTCTATTATAGGCCCGGCATGGAGGGCAGTCGATACTTTCATTACTATTTGTGCCGCCAGCCAAAGGCAGCGGAATGGAGATTTATATGGATGCAAAAAGGCTATATTATACCGTCAGATTATGTTTGATAAGAACTAATAAAGGCAGAGGAGAGTATCTTCGCAAGCACGGTATTTTTAGGAGTGTTGGACATAATTTTAAATATATGCCTAGGACTGTCCCTTTGTATGCGAACCTGATAAAACTGGGAGATAATGTGACAGTGGGTTCTAATGCAGTCTTCCATACACATGATGCGGTACATTCGGTTACGAAGAATAACAAGGATAGACTTCCGTCTCAATTACGAAATGTTGCTTTTAAAGAAGGATTGGGATGTATTGAAATAGGAAGTGATGTGTATATTGCTGATTCTGTAAGAATAGAACATGGCGTCAAAATTGGTGATTTTGTCGTTGTTACTACGGGAAGCGTTGTTACGAATGATATACCATCTGATAGTGTAGTACGCGGAAACCCTGCCAAGGTTGTATGTTCTTTGACGCAGTATCTTACCATAAAAGCAGCAAAGAAAACCTATCCGGATGGATTTGAGCATAAAATGGGAAGTTTTGTGGGAAAAGAACTAGAAAACTGGTTATGGGAAGACTTTGATAAATCAAGACAAAAATAATTCTCTTCATGGTTCTTTACAACAGAGGAGACGTATATGAAAAACAAAATCATATCTGTAGTGCGCCATGTACTGTTTGCTGGGTATTACCTATATTCAATGGTCGCAGTACCGATTACGTACAATCTTGCTTTTAAGAAGGGCGAGCTGAGCTACCTCTCAAAAGAGGATTTTGAAGTCTGGAAGCGATCAATGCTGAATATGCTGAGGGAATATTGCTTTGCCGGATATAACTTTAGAGTCAGACAGGTGGTATATACTTTTGCAAATTCCAAAGTAGAAGTAGTTAGAAAAACTTCTCCATGTGCAAAGGAGAATCCCATTATTGTTCTCTGCATTAAGAATGACCTTAAGCGTGTAAAAATGCTTGTGGATCATTACAGAAAACTTGGCGTTGAGAAGTTTGCGTTTATGGATAACGGGTCTGATGATGGCACGTTTGAGTGGCTTGTGGAGCAGTCAGACATTGATTTGTTCAGGTGCTATGAGCCCTATCAGACAGCTGTTAAAGAGGGCTGGATCAACAGAATTGTAAGCCATTATGGATTTGATCGGTGGTATATCGTGACGGATTCGGATGAACTGATGGTTTATCAAGGAATGGAGAGCCATAAGCTTTCGGATATGACAACAGATCTTTCTCAAATGGGACTAAAACGTGTGAAAGGACTGACACTTGATACATATGCGGAAGGCAGATTGTTTGGAAAATCAGAGGATATTCGCAAAGATTACAAATGGATTGATACGGATAGTTATCAAGAAGTAGATGCTGTTGCAGGAAGGCAAAAGATAAAAAGATTTGTTGGTGGGCCGAGATATCGCTTGATGAAATCAACTATTACTCTATCAAAGTATCCTCTGGTTTATTGGGAAAAGGGAACTATAAGCGATAGTGCGCATTATCAGTACCCACATGACTTAATAAATAAGAGTCCTTGTCTTGCTGGAATTCTACATTTTAAGTTTATTGATAAGGATTTAAATGTATTTGAAAAGAGAGCGCGTAAAAATTCAGGTTTCTCAACAGGTGGAACAATTTACAAGCAATATATGGATTTTGTTAAAAATCAAGAGAATACGAGTTTTATGTATGTAGGAAGTGTCGAATTTGCTTCTTCAGAGGCACTTGCGAAGATACCCTTCATTAACTGCATGGAGTTTAAGGAGGACAATAGGAATGGCAACTAATTATGATGTTCTGCTCGAAAAAATGAGAGCTCTTGGTATGGATCATAGATGGGCAGGAATGTTCGTAAAGAAACTAAGGGACGATGAGAACGCCTTCCCTGTTGCTGATGAAGAACAGAAAAAATGGGCTCTCGAAAAGGGCTTCTATCCTGGTCGTATTGAGCTCTATGGTCTGAATGAGGATAACTGGGAGCAGTATGTTCCCGACTATCAGTATTTCATGCTCCACCCAATGAATAATCATTTTCTCAAGTGGCTGGACAAGACCACGCTGAAGTATGTTCTGAACAGCAACGGCTGCGAAAGCACAATGCCGGATTACTATGCCTATGTGGAAAACGATCTCTGCGGTGGTCGTTGGACTTACCTCATGAATTGCCCGACAGACATTCCGAAGGATAAGGATTTCCTTTGGAATCTGTTGAAGAAGCAGAAGGTTCTCGCTATGAAGCCTAACAGCGGCACGTCTGGTGGCCTCGGTTTTATCAAACTGGAACTGCGTGAGAATGATATATACGAGAACAACAAGTTAATTGACATGGCGAGATTTGAGGAAATCCGCGACACCATGCGCAATTACATCATTACTGAATATTGCCATCAGCATCAGGATCTGGCCAAGGTCTGGCCGGATAGTGAATGCACCCTTCGCGTGATCATGTGTAAGGATCCTACTGAGGATAAGTATGCTCCTACCACATGGTCTTGCGCTGTTTCTTATGCAAGATTCGGTACTGCTGTCAATGGTGGCGCATCTAACCTTTCTTCTGGTGGCGTCGGCGTTGGTTTTGATTTTGAGACTGGCCGTTATAAGGATTTCTGTATCCGTTATAAGAGATATACCCCGGACGGAATCTGGATGCTTGATAAGCACCCGGATACAAAGGTTGAGTGGAAGACCAGCGGACTTCCCAACTGGCAGCTCGTGAGAAAGCAGATCGACGCAATCTGTCAGCATGTCTCATCCCTGGACTATATGGGGCTGGATATTATCATTACCGAGGATGGAATGAAACTCTGTGAAATAAATTCACATCCGGCAATTGACTATGAGCAGGTAATGTGCGGATCGACACTTTCGAGGCCGAAGGTGAAGTCATTCTTTGAGCATAAGGGTCTGCGCAAATTCGATGGCAAAGATTTCTATCAGGCCTATATAGAGAGCCAGGAATAAGGAAAGAGGATAAGGACAATGTTTGCACCTCCATATGACGATCAGGTTATTCATACTGAAATACCTCACCCGAGGAAAACAATCTACTCAAAATACATAAAGAGGTTACTGGATGTGGTATTAAGCGGGCTCGCAATCATTGTCCTCAGCCCGTTACTTCTAGTTCTTTGCATCCTGGAACTTATCTATCATGGAAGACCAATATTCTACATCGACAAGAGACCAGGATTGAACGGTGAGATATTTGGACTCTATAAGTTCCGTTCAATGAACAATGCAGTTGATGAAAATGGAAAGTTACTGCATCCGAGTAAGAGAATAACAAAGTTTGGCAGAGTGTTGAGGCGTACATCTCTCGATGAACTCGCAGGCTTATTCAATATTTTTAATGGAACGATGTCCATAATTGGACCGCGTCCTCTGATGAAGGACTATCTTCCGCTATATAACGAGAGGCATAAATATCGCCATGCTGTAAGACCGGGGCTTGCCTGCTGGAAAGTAGGAGGCTCTGACAAGCTCACGTCTGCAACTTGGACTTGGAACGCGCAATTTGAAAGCGATATCTATTATGTAGAGCATGTGAGTTTTGCCTTAGATGTGTGGATGGTATTCAAGACGATAAAGATTATGCTCACAAAGAGCGAGATGAGGACAAATTCTGACCGAATCAAATTTGATGGAAAGAACCTTCTGGAAACAAGGCCTCGGCATGAGATTATTGCTGAAATGGAGAAAAAGGCTGCTGAAAAGACACAATAATCTGGAGACTTGATACTTCAGACTTATGGATTGGAAGATTATAGATGGGAAATACAAGAAATCATAATCTCATATTTATAGCGACGGTTTTATATTATGCGGGATCATACATAGCTGAGACTATACCCGGAGGACAACTAATACTAGTCTTTGCAATTGGATTGATGTCTTTCACAATATTTTCGACAACTGGCGGAAAAATCCCAGTGAAAAACAGCGGGTTTATTGTATACACCCTTGTTTTTCTGTTGTTCTGTGTGGCGTCTAGACTATGGGCAGAAGATCCTTCTTTGTCTGTCAATAAAATTAATGGCTTAATATTTCTCTTAATAGGAATGATTATAATTCATCTTTCCTATTTGGGCTTTACAAGTGTAGAGGAATTGCTTAAGGCCATTATGTATGGTGGATATCTTGTAATAATATATGCGTTTTTTAGATATGGATTTGGTGGGATTATTAGACTGGCTGCAAATGACGCAAGAATAACTAATGATCTATTTAATGCGAATACCATAGGAATGTGTGCGGCATATGCGCTAGTTATAAATATATATTTTATTCTCTATGAACACTTACATTTCAGAGACATCTTAATGCTTCCAGCCATTGTCCTTCTGGTCGTTTCTCAGAGTAGAAAAGCAATCTTAATTGTTGTGTTAGGTGTGATTGGAATATATATTCTCCGAAATCTTAACAAGAAGAATTTTGGACTTTCTATTTTGAAGCTACTTGGTGGGCTATTGATTTTAGGACTTGTGTTTATAGCTATTTCCAGACTTGCTTTCATGCAACCAATTATGAATCGTTTCACAGAAATTTTAGAGATGCTTGCAGGAACAGGAACAAGATTTAATAATTCTGCCTGGATACGATTTGCGTATGTTGATTTGGGAATTGAATTGTTCAAACGCAATCCCATACTTGGAATAGGCATAGGGAATGCAAATATATATACGCAGTTATATTATCATCACAATCACTATCTGCACAATAATTATGTGGAACTGTTAGCTTGTGGAGGTATAACAGGGTTTCTGATCTATTATTCGATGCATTTGTATTTGATTACTAACTACTTTAAATTCAAAAAGTTTAGAGACAAGGAATATGATATTTGTTTAGTCTTATTAATATCAAATTTAATCGTAGATTACGGCGTTGTTTCATATTACGACAAAGCTAATTTCCTGTTTTTGTTTGTTTTTTGGCTTAAGATCAAAGCAATGCGCGAACAATATGGGGCGGCAAAAAAAAGGATCTACTACGCTTGATGGGGTTATACATAGAGGAGTGCTATTATGAAAAATGGAATAATTGGGTATATCACGGATAGCGATTGTCGTTTCAGAGTTAATGCTGCTCATGGCCTCTATAAATCCATGCCTGATGATGTGTATTTAAGACGCTACTATAAAGCAAGAACTGGACGGGAGTTGGATCTTGACCATCCAAAAACATTTAATGAAAAACTGCAGTGGCTCAAAATTCATGATCGTAACCCACTTTATATTACTTTAGTTGATAAGTATGAAGTAAAGGATTATGTGGCCGAGCACATTGGAAACGACCATATCATACCTACTTACGGAGTATGGGACAGGTTTGAAGATATAAACTTTGAGGATCTCCCTAACAAATTTGTTTTGAAAACAACACATGATAGTGGGAGCGTAATAATTTGTAAAGATAAAAACCAATTTGACAAAGGAAGTGCCTGCAAGAAGTTAAACCGTAGCCTTAAACGCAATTATTTTTACAAAATGAGAGAATGGCCATATAAATCTGTTAAGCCTAGAATTATTGCGGAAAAGTTTATGGTTGATGAGTCTGGTTTTGAGCTAAAAGATTATAAGGTTCTTTGTTTTAACGGAGAACCAAAGCTGATTGAGTTACACCAGGGCAGATTTACTGATGTTCACTATCAGGACTTCTATGATGCTAATTGGCAAAAGACAACAATATGTAATATACATGAACAACAGTATCCAGAGATTGCCCCGAGGCCTATTTGCTTTGAAGAAATGCTTGAGTATTCAAGAATACTTTCTGCAAATATTCCCCACGTTCGCGTTGATTGGTATGTGATTAATGAGTTGCTTTATTTTGGAGAGATGACTTTTTACGATGCATCAGGGTTCGATTTGTATAAGGATGATAATGATGATCTATTGTTAGGGTCATGGATAACTATAATTTGATTAATACATGGATTTGAATACAGCAATTAGGAGGCGCAAAAGTGCTGAACCAAATAGCTAAAGATTCTCGAAAAGCATGCATTTTAACAGTATATAATAGTGAAAACTGCGGAAGCTTTTGGCAAGCCAAAGCACTTCAGAAGTATCTGTATGAAAACGGGTATGAGGTTTTCTTTTTGCGAAGAAATATGGCTGGGACATCCCATACGGTCAAAGGGTTAGTCAGAAGTATACTGTCAGCTCTCTGTCATAGAAATATCCCTTGCGCTATCAGGAGATTGAAACAATATCAGGTTTTCTCAGTGGATACAAAGGCCTTCCCAATCACCACATCCTGTGATGAAACATTTGACCTTTGTGTTTTGGGTAGCGATACCATTTGGAATATCGATGATTCTTACTTTCTGAACGAAAGAAAAGTATATTGGGGCGATTGTGCAAAATCCAGAAAAAAAATCTCTTATGCAGCATCTCTGGGAAACACCAGTCTTAGCAAAGTTCAACAGTATCCTGAACTGGTAGATTCCTTGAAGAAATTGAATGCAATTAGTGTAAGAGATAATCACACACTTAAAGTGATACAAAGCTTGCAAGACAGTGATGTGACCCTGGTCTGCGATCCTACTCTGTTATACAGCAAGGATTTCTACAATAATTATATCGAGACTCCAATTAATAGGAATTATATATTTGTATACTACTTTCAGAAAATGCCGGAAGAGCTGGAGTCATCAATCGTTCATTATGCCAAGGAGCATGGTTTACAGATTATCGTGATGGGCGAAAGCATGAAAACCTGTAACATTCGAGATTATTTCAGCCCTATGCTTTTCTTGAATAGATTTGCATATGCAGACCTGGTAGTTACCAACACCTTCCATGGAACGATCTTTTCTACGATTTTTGAAAGGCAAGCTGTTTTTAATAGTATGGGTAAGCAAAAGGTGAAAGATGTTCTTGACCGGTTCGGTCTTGCTGATCATGATTATGCCGTTTGCAATGATTTTGAAAGCATCCTGCAAAGTGAAATACAGTATGATATCGTTCGGGAAAGGGTAAGGCGGTTTCGACAGGACTCAAGGCTTTTTTTAAATGTTGTGATCAAAGAATGAATGGAAGCCAATGGTTTCCAGTGTTCTAAACGATTAGATCGGTACATTAAAAGTTAAATCAAGTTTTGAGGGATTCTTGACAGCAAACGAAGAAATATATTGGGAGATGAAAGATATGTCATTGAAAGAAATTGCTTCTGCCGTTTTCAGAGAACTACGAGATGCATATAAAACCATTCAGGTGCATTTCGGAAAGGATTATAAGCTTGATTTTGCCGCTGCTGAGCTGATTCGAAATACACATTCTATCGAGAAGGGCCTTTGTATTTCTGAACCCAGACTTGGCTTTGGGCACGAAAAACAAAACGAAATGATGAAGCAAATCGAGTTGCTCTCCAAAACTGAATCTGCATATTATCACGAGATTTGCGATATGGCTGTTAGTGCCCTTCTTGAGTATTTGGACTTTCATACGCAAAACCACTACACGGATGAGTTCTGTGAGAAACTTAGAGTGTTTATAGAGAAATACGGTTCTCCCAAAATGGGAAAAATCGGTGGTACTCTTTTCGTAGAGAAGAAATCCATACAGTTTGACGAAGCTGAGATTGTCCGCTTTATGACTTCGAGACATAGCATTCGGGATTTTGATACCACTCCAATCGATGAATCAAAATTGGAAAAAGCATTACAACTGGCTCAAACGGCTCCGTCTGCTTGTAACAGACAGGGAGTGCGGGTCTACGTTTTGTCAGAAGAGCAAGGAAAGAAGCTGGTAAAGCAGCTTTCTGGTGTCGGCGGATTTGCTGACCAGGTCAATAGATTTATTGTCATCACCGGAAAGAGAAGTGCGTATCGACTGAACGAAAGTAAGCAGCATATCGTATCTGCAAGTATCTATGCAGGTTACTTAACATTGACACTCCATTTATATGGATTTGGTGCCTGTGTGATTCAGCGCCCTGTTCTCTGGAACAAAACGTGGATGAGACTGAGTGAGTTTATCGGTGCTAATAAGGATGAGCAGATTGTTTGTCTATTGGCTGTTGGAAACCTGAAAGATTCCTTTAGAGTTCCTTGCTCACACCGCCTGCATGAGATTGTAAAGATCAACCAATAAGGTCAAAGATATGAGAGGAAAGAAGTTAGCAATTAATACGTTCTGCAGTTTGGCTCAAGAATTTGTATCCGTGATTTGTGGATTCATTCTTCCCAGACTGATTCTTGCTTCATATGGATCAAAATATAACGGTTTGATTGCATCTATTACGCAGTTTCTGTCGTGCGCGGTACTGCTACGTGCAGGTATTGGAGGTGTTACTCGTGCAGCCCTGTATAAACCTTTGGCTCAAGAAGATCATGATAGCTTCTGTGCGATTGTAAATGCTACTGATCAATACATGAAACGAATAGGCTTGATTTTGGCCATGCTGATTTTGGGCTTTGCAACCATTTATCCCGTTTTGGTTAAAAACGATTTCGGATGGGCGTTTACTTTCTCACTTGTACTTATCATTGGGGCTAGTACTTTTGCAGAATCTTTTTTTGGCATTACATATCTCATAGTGCTTCAGGCAGATCAGAGACTGTGGGTGAGCTCTGTAATGAGCATCATCTGTACTATTTTAAATACAGTATTTGCATCTATACTCATTCTCAACCACTGTTCTATTCACATCGTAAAAAGTGCAAGCGCTATCGTATTTGTTCTGTATCCGATTGTGTTAGGCAGTTATGTGAGGAAAAAGTATAAGATCGATAAATCTGTTCCACCAAATTACAACACTATTGCGCAGAGATGGGATGCTTTCTGGCAGCAGATTGCCATCTTTGTGATGTACAACACAGACATTATGGTACTGACTATATTCAGCAATATGTTGGAGGTGTCTGTCTATAGCGTATATAACATGGTTATGCACGGACTGAAACGAGTAATTGTATCTTTCTCCGGAAGTCAGGAAGCAGCATTTGGCGATATGATTGCCAGGAGAGAAGATGATACTTTACGTCAGAGCGTATCTGCAGTGGAAAACATGATGTTTAGCCTTTGTACGATTGTCTATGCCTGTACATCGTTACTCATCCTTGATTTCGTCACGTTGTACACTAACGAAATTACGGATGTTAATTATATACGCCCTGTATTTGCTGTCATTGTAGTTCTTGCGAATTTTTTTAATGGTGTTAGACTCCCCTATCAGGCAGTTGTCGAGGCGGCTGGACATTTTAAACAGACAAAAAAAGGCGCTATATTTGAGCCTGTACTGAACATTGTTTTATCCATCATTTTTGTGATTCGATATGGTTTGGTTGGTGTTGCAATAGGAACGCTTGCTGCAACTTTGTTTCGCACCTTGCAGTACTCTATATATATGAGTAAGCATATCGTAAAACGCAGTGTTCTTATTACACTGAATCGTGCGGCTGTTTCGGCGGTAGAATGGGGATTGATTGCTTTTATTAGCAACTTTTTTTTGAATATGTCATCTATGAGTTATCTCCAATGGATCATTAAAGCGCTGATTTTGGTAATAATTAGTTCTGTTATTGTGATTGGAGGTAATTATCTTACATTTCGTAAAGATACTGTGTTGCTGCTTAAAAAGGTTAGAAAGCTGATAAAATAATAAGTTGACATGAATTGAAATGGAGTTATGAGAATGAAGGCTTTTGTAATAGCAGGTGGAATTCCACAAATTGAATTGATCAAACAATTAAAAAGCAGGGGGATTACAACCGTACTAGCTGACGGAAGTCCGAATGCTGTGGCTAGGCCATATGCAGATATTTTCTATCAGGTCAATATCTTTGATATACCTGCAATCAAGGATATTGCAGAGACGGAAAAGGTCGATTTCCTTCTCACTGTCTGTGCGGATCAGGTGCTTCTTGTTGTGGCAGAAGTATCTGAAATGCTTGGCCTGCCCTGTTACATCGATTACAAAACAGCACAGGATGTTTCCGACAAAATTCGTATGAAGCGGATTTTTAAGAAGATTGGTGTCCCTACAACAGATTATGTTGAGACTGATCATCTCGATTTGGACGCCGTTTCCCATCTGAGATACCCTCTGGTTGTAAAGCCTGTAGATGCCTATAGCTCAAAGGGCGTTAGGAAAGCTGAAAATGTAGAAGAGCTCAAACAGTATTATGCGGAAGCACAAAAAATCAGTCGGAGCGGTGGTGTTATCGTAGAAGAATTCTTCAGCGGTGATGAGATCAGCGTGGATGCCTTTGTAGTGAATGGTAAAGCTAAGATCCTCACAGTTTCTAATAGCGAAAAGGTTAAGGACAATGATCGGTTCGTTATTTTCCGTGGGAGATACCCGGTAGCTGCATCTGATGTGGTTCTTAAGAAGATTGAAGATATCGCACAAAAGATTGCTGATGGTTTTGGACTTATAAATGCACCTCTGTTGATCCAGCTTCTCAACAACGGTGACGATGTGTCTGTCCTGGAGTTCTGCGCTAGGACTGGCGGTAACATGAAATGGCTTCTCATCAAGTATTCCTGTGGAGTGGATGTTATCACAGCGACTATTGATATTACGTTGGGAAAAGAGCCCGATCTGGAATTGAAAGACACAGGGCATAACGTTGTGGTTGATGATTTCATTTATTGTTATCCCGGAGTGTTCGATCATTTCGATGGCTTTGATGAGATGGTAAAGGAAGGGCTAATTAATGAGTTCCATCCCGTAAGAATAAAAGGGACAGAGATGCATGGGGTAACAAGCAGTAGTGACCGCATTGCGGGAATGAACATTGTGGCCGATAGCATTGAGGATTTTAACAGGAAAGAGAAAAAGATTCTGGAGAGCGTAAAGGTTGTCGATATTAATGGCAATGACATAATGCGGAGAGATTTGTTGCCAGAATTGCGGTAATTGAAGGTGTTTGTATGAAGCAGAAGATTGATTTAAATAATAAAACCATTCTGGTGACTGGATCGCCGGGATTTATTGGAGCAAACCTGGTGATCCGCCTTCTGAAAGAATTGAGCGGCGGCACAGTTGTCAGCCTCGACAACATGAACGACTATTACGATCCTGCGCTGAAGGAGTACCGCCTTGGCCTTGTGGAGAAGGCGGCGGAGGAGTCTTCGGTCAGGCATGTGTTCGTAAAAGGCTCCATCGGGGATAAGGCGTTGGTGGATGATTTGTTTGCCACTTATCACTTTGATATCGTGGTGAACCTTGCGGCTCAGGCGGGGGTACGGTATTCCATCGATCACCCGGATGTGTATATCGAGAGCAACATCATCGGTTTCTATAATCTGCTCGAAGCCTGCCGCCACAATCCTGTGGAGCACCTGGTCTATGCTTCCTCTTCCTCCGTTTACGGAGGGAACAAGAAGGTGCCCTTCTCCACGGACGACAAGGTGGATAACCCGGTGAGCCTCTATGCGGCGACCAAGAAGAGCGATGAGCTTCTCGCGCATGCATACAGCAAGCTCTATAACATCCCGTCTACGGGGCTTCGCTTCTTCACGGTGTACGGTCCTGCCGGGAGACCGGATATGTTCTACTACAGTGCCACGCAGAAGCTGGTGGCGGGGAAGACCATCCAGATCTTCAACTACGGCGACATGCGCCGGGACTTCACCTATATCGATGATATCGTTGAAGGAATTGTGAGGGTCATGCAGGGTGCGCCGGAGAAGAAAAATGGTGAGGATGGCCTGCCAATCCCACCTTATGCTGTGTATAACATCGGCGGTGGACAGCCGGAGAACCTGCTCGACTATATTTCCACACTTCAGGAGGAACTTGTAAGAGCGAAGGTGCTGCCGGAGGATTATGACTTTGAAGGCCATAGGGAACTGGTCGGTATGCAGGCCGGAGATGTGCCAGTGACTTATGCGGATTCTGAGGCGTTGGAACGCGACTACGGCTTTACACCGAAGATAGGGATAAGAGAAGGACTCAGGGCGTTTTCCGAGTGGTATGCAGATTATTATGAGAGGATTGATTGATGAAGATCACGGTAGCTGGCGTCGGATATGTAGGTTTATCCTTGGCAGTTCTTCTTGCGCAGAAGCATGAAGTTACTGCGATTACAACAACAGAGGCAAAGGCAGAGAAGCTGAATAAATTTTTCAGCCCAATCCAGGATGACGAGATTGAAAGATTCTTTGCTGAAGCAAGAGCGGGAGAGCGTATCCTCAACCTCCATACCACCATGGATAAGGCTGCGGCATACGCTTCTGCTAACCTTGTGATTATAGCCACACCGACCAACTACGACGATGTGAATCACTTCTTCGATACGAGTGCTGTAGAGGATGCAATTGAACAGACGCTGAAGGTCAATCCTAACGTCCTCATGGTCATAAAATCCACAATCCCTGTGGGATACACTGAGTCTGTTCGGGAGAAGTACGGAATTAAAAATATCATCTTCAGCCCAGAGTTTCTGCGTGAATCGAAAGCACTCTACGATAACCTTCATCCGAGCCGTATCGTTGTCGGCTGTGATGATGATCAGAAAGAACAGGCTCAAATGTTCGCAGATCTTCTTCTGGAAGGTGCGAGAGTAGAAGAAGAACGCGCAGGTCAGGAACCTCAGAATATCCCAGTGTTGCTCGCCCATCTGACAGAGGCAGAGGCAATAAAGTTGTTTGCCAATACCTACTTGGCTGTCCGTGTCAGCTACTTTAACGAGCTTGATACCTACGCTCAGACCAAGGGTCTCGATACGCAGATGATCATTGACGGTGTGTGCATGGATCCTCGCATTGGCGGTCATTACAATAATCCGTCCTTCGGATATGGCGGTTATTGCTTGCCGAAAGATACCAAGCAATTGCTGGCAAACTATAAGGACGTTCCGCAGACCATGATTGAGGCAGTGGTGAAGAGCAATACCGTCCGTAAGGACTTCATAGCGGACCAGATCATTAGTCGTAATCCTAGAACGGTCGGCGTGTATCGCCTGACTATGAAGAGTAACAGCGACAACTTCCGAGCCTCTGCAATCCAAGGTGTCATGAAGCGCATCAAAGCGAAGGGCATCCCGATTATCATCTATGAGCCGACGCTTGAAGATGGTAGTGAATTCTTCCGGAGCAAGGTTGTGAATGATCTGGAGAAGTTCAAGGAGCAGTCCGATGTTATCCTGGCGAATCGTTTTGATCAGGATGTTCTCGGCGATGTAGCCGATAAAGTATACACACGAGATCTCTTTAGGAGAGATTAAAACAGAAACTTGACGCTGTGGTGCAGCGGGGTAGGCAAAGCCTATCTGGTCAAAGGGAGAGATTTGTAATGAACATTGCAGTAGCAGGGACAGGATATGTAGGGCTTTCTCTGGCGGTACTTCTTTCACAGCACAATCATGTGACCGCTGTGGATATAATCCAATCCAAAGTAGATCTAATAAACCAATGGAAAAGTCCAATTCAGGATGATTATATCGAGAAATTTATGGCAGAGCATGAGGAGAGGAAGCTTGATTTATCGGCGACCATAGATGGAGCATCAGCGTATTCCACAGCTGATTTCGTAATCATTGCCGCTCCTACCAATTACGACCCGCAAAAGAACTTCTTTGATTGCTCCGCTGTAGAAAGCGTCATTAACCTGGTGCTCAAGTCATCTGATACTGCTGTGATGGTCATTAAGTCTACGATTCCCGTGGGCTATACGGAGCGAGTGAGAGAGAAGTTCAACACAGATCGCATCCTCTTTAGCCCGGAATTTCTGAGAGAGTCAAAGGCTCTGTATGACAATCTCTATCCCTCTCGTATCATCGTTGGCTGTGATGAAGCGTCCAGATCTGCAGCTGAGACTTTCGCCCGTCTCCTTCAGGAGGGAGCAGAAAAGCCAGATATCGATACTCTGTTCATGGGATTTACGGAAGCGGAAGCTGTGAAGCTGTTCGCCAATACATATCTGGCGTTGAGAGTATCCTACTTTAACGAGCTGGACACTTACGCAGAAATGAAGGGCTTGAACACGCAGGACATCATCAACGGCGTGTGCTTAGATCCACGTATTGGATCTCATTATAACAATCCCTCTTTCGGATATGGCGGCTACTGCTTGCCGAAAGACACAAAGCAGCTTCTTGCGAACTATGAAGATGTTCCGGAAAACCTGATCCAGGCGATTGTGGAGAGTAATAGAACGAGAAAGGACTTTATTGCTGACCGTGTACTCGATAAGGCAGGGTATTATACCGCATCGAGTATGTGGAATGCCGAGAAGGAGAGACCTTTGATTGTGGGGGTTTATCGTCTCACAATGAAAGCAAATTCTGATAATTTTAGGCAATCCTCTATTCAGGGCGTCATGAAGCGTATCAAAGCAAAGGGTGCAACTGTAATTATATACGAGCCGACATTACAAGACGGAACAACTTTCTTTGGCTCTCTTGTAGTCAATGATTTGGAAAAGTTCAAAAATGGCTCTGATGCGATTATTGCAAACAGGTATGACTCAGTACTTGATGATGTGGAAGATAAGGTTTACACAAGGGATTTGTTCAGGAGGGATTAGTTGAACACAAAACAATTTCAATACGTCCTCACCTTAGCCCATGAAGGTTCCTTCTCCAAAGCAGCGGACAGCCTAAACATCACGCAACCGTCCCTCTCGCAATACATCAAAAAGATAGAGCGGGAGATAGGACAACCTCTTTTCGACCGTACCAACGGAGATATTCGACTCACTGATGCGGGACGTGTGTATATCGAAGCCGGGAGGAAGATTCTCGATATCGAGCATCAGATGGAGAACAGCTTCACCGACTTATCATCCTATAAAACCGGCTCTCTTATTATTGGTGCAGCTCCGTACAGAGCGGCGAGTATGATGCCAGTGATAGCACAGCGATTCCAGTCACTCAATCCCGGTATGCATCTTATCGTCCGAGAGGGAACCACGGCGGAGCTTGTGGAAGGCATGGAGCATGGCGAGTATGATCTGGCGCTTACTCTGCTGCCGATTGATAAACGGCTGTTTGAGTATGAACCGGTTGTGGAAGAGGAACTGATATTAGCGGTGCCAAGTTCTTATCCAAGCTTCCCGACCGCAGAGGTCAAGGATCGTAAGCATCCTGCTGTGGATGCTGCCGTCCTGAATAATAAAAGTCTGGTCATGCTCACAGACGCGCAGTTCATGCAGAAACAGCTGGAGAATCTTATCTTAGATTATAAGTTGAGTGTGTCTGTTGCTGCTGTCGTAAAGTCCTTGGAGGCGCAGATTGAATTTGTCAAAGCTGGTGTGGGCATGGCCCTGATGCCGAGTGGAATTGAGAGGTTTTGTAAAGAGTCCGATGTCACCTTCTATTCCTTCACAGCCCCTCTTCCAAAGCGTGAGGTTGTTGTCATGTGGAGAAAGGATCAGAAGCTGTCGAAGACCACAGAAGAACTGAAGACAGTCATACACAGCATACACTGGTAGTTTTGCACCTGCCATATAACTAAAATCCTATAAATGGGATATCCTGCCGGCCATTCGACAACAGTGTGGACTGTCGGGCAGAGTATATAAATCTCACTATAACTCCCACCGTGGAGTAGAAAGAAGGTGCACATGCCAGCCGCATTAACCTATCTGGCGGTCATGCTTGTGGTAATCGTCATCTGGTTTTTGCTCCTGAAAAGACCGGTCTATGAGGCCGTTCTGATCAGCTTCATTATCCTATTGACGATTACTTGCACTTGGGGACATGTTGGAGGTTACATTGATACTGGCCTTAAAACGTCTCTCCTGTACTCGATGACGGCCTTCTGCGCAATGTCTATCTTGCTCACAAAGACGAAGGTCATTGATTCAGCGATTGCAGTTATCCTTGCACTGCTTGGATGTGTGACCGGAGGCGCGGGTTACGTTTCAGTCGTAGCCAGTTCCTTCATGGGTGCTCTGTCCGGCTCTGGTCCCGGTAACGTCATGGCGACTGGCTCTATCACTATCCCTGCCATGAAGAAGTCCGGATTCCCCGCGGAACTTGCAGCAAATATCGAATCCAATGCAAGTTACCTTGGAAACATGATTCCGCCTTCCGGGAATATCACGGCAGCACTTGGCGCTTTGACTGGAATGGCTGCCTATGGCGAAGGGTATATTTCTCAGGCTGAGTTCTGGATCGTCCTGTGGGGATGCTCACTTTGGTTCATCGTTCAACGCCTTATCATGGTCTTTGCTTTCTGCAAATACTATAAGGTTGCTCCGATTGCAAAGGAAGATCTGCCTGACTTGAAGACTGTTTTCAAAGAGGGCTGGCAGGGGTTGCTGCTCCCGATCATCATCCTTCTGCCCTTTGTCCTGGATTACTTCTTCAAGTCCACGTTCTTTACGGAAAGACTTGGAAAAGACGGCGCAAAGTATATGAGTTCCAGTCTGCTCATCTTCATCGGAGGCCTTGCTTCCATCTATGCGGTGATTATCGCTAAGGACAAGAACCAGGTCACCCCGAATGCCATTGCACGGATGTTTGCGGACGGTATCAAGACTATTGCTCCGGCCATTGGTGTCTGCGTATTCGGCTATATGATCGGTGCGATGTTCACAGACCTTGGCGTTACCGATGAGATGCTGACCTTTATGGAAGGTCTGAACATGGGCAAATTCGGCATTGTGGTGTTCATCTGCTTCATAACCTGTCTGCTTGGCATGGTTATCCCTGGTTCTTCTCTGGTCGTCATCTTTGGGCCTGTATTCATCACGATCCTGGCTGCTAAAGGCGTCAATCCAGTTTTGGCTGCCGCTATGCTGCCCTGCATCTGTGGTGTTATGTGCGGAATCACACCTCCGCTTGGCCTTGGCATGTATGCTGGCATGAGTCTGGCAAATTCAGACTTTGGTAAGACCTTTAAAAACAACCTATGGTGGGTTGCCGCTCAGTTCATCATGGAAGTCGTTGTCCTGATGGGCGTGCTGCCGATCTTGGGACTGCATTGAGGAGGGAGAGACCATGAAAGAAACATTGAAGAAAATAAGTGATGTCTTCAAGCTGATTTTCGGCTATGGAATCATGATCGTCCTCTTTGCAGGCGGTCTGACGTTCTTCGGATATGTGATTGCGCTGATCATCGGTGGTGAGACGGCAACGGCCATCTGCACCTGGATTTACAAATCCTTTATTCCGGTGATTATCTATGCAAGTACGATCCTGATTCTGTTTGGGTTGTTAACGATGTATCTGGCTGGTGAAAAAGCCCTCACTCCCGGAAAGAAAAACATAGAGCACGAGGGCGAGAAGTAAAGAAGAAATGATAGGCCGGCATGGAAGTGTGCTGCGGAAGTGCTGGCCTTTTTTGTGGCACAAGCCATAGGCAAAAGATTATCGAAAATATAGGCTGATTATCGCTGGAAGTGATGCGAGGAGGACGCGGTTTGAATAAGTCAAATGAATTTCTTGAAATGATAGAAAGGGTGTGGAAAGTACCTATCCCGGAAGAAGTGATGGCAAGAGCACGGAGAAGTTTGCTGGATTATCTTGCTGTGACTTGTGCCGGAGCGGAGTTCCAGAAAGAAAAGTTGGAGAAGTATTGGGAGTTTGCCAAACCGGAGGAAGGCAAGTTCCGGGCAATTGGAACGGGGAAAGACCTGGTGCTTAAGGAAACGGTGTTCCTGAACGGTCTGAATGGCCATGCCTTGGACTTCGATGATGGGACAAATTCAGGCATTATTCATCTTGGTTCTCCAATCTTTTCATTGCTCCTTCCTTTGGCACAGCGGTATGGAAAGAGTGTGGATGAGGTGTTGAAAGCGGCAGTTACAGGCTATGAAGCATCCTATACCATGGCGGTGTCCATTCAGCCGGGACACAAGGCAATGGGCTATCACGCCACTGGAACCTGCGGAACGCTGGGAGCGACATTGGCAGCGGCCTATATGCTTGGGTTTTCAGATGAAGAATGCTTCCATGCGTTTGCGAGTGCGTGTGTGGCGGCAAGTGGAATGCTGAAAGTGTTGGATGATGGATCTGAGCTGAAACCTTACAACGTGGCGAAAACAGCGTTATTGGCGCTGACAAGCTTGCAGCTTGGAAAGTCCGGGTTTAAGGGTCATGCCGATCCTCTCGGCGGCCGTGGTTTTTTCAAGATGATGACCGGGAAAGAGGATGTGGAGCTGAAGCCCGTATTGCTTAACGGCACTTACGCCATCATGAAGAGCTATACCAAACCCTACGCAAGTTGCAGATACACACACCCCGCTGTGGAGGCTGCAATTCATCTCCGCCCGTCTGTTATGGTATCGGAAGTGGAAGAGATCGATATCCGCACTTATGACCTTGCAGTCTCCGGCCATGACCACACGGAGATTCCCGGCAGCTACAGCGCTAAGATGAGCATTCCTTATGCAACAGCTGCTGGGCTGATCTATGGCAAAGCAGGACTTCAGGAATTCACTGAAGAGATGGTCAAAGAAAAGAACATCCAGGAATTGACGAAGAAGATCCACGTTTCTTCCGATGATGCTTTGAGCGCTGTCTTCCCTGGAATCCAAGCGGCTGTGGTGACAATCAAAACGAAGAACGGCGAGTACACTGACCGTGTGGACTTCCCCAAGGGTGAACCGGAGAATCCGCTGACGGATGAGGAATTCAGAAGCCGGTATGACGGCCTGATGGAGTATGCAGGTGTCCTTCCCTCTGTCAGTGGGGAAATATATGACACAGTTTATAAAGAGAATGCAAAGATAGAAGAATTGGTGAAGATATTATAAGAGGGAGCGATGTAATGAATAAAAAACCCGTAAACCTGATCCTTGGCACGATGACATTTGGCGAGTCTGTGTTTATGCCAGACGTTGGAGAGTTTATAAACGCATTCCTGGATGCCGGTTATGATGAACTGGACACAGCCTATGTCTACAACGAAGGGAATTGTGAGAAGTTCCTTGGCGAGGTGCTTCCGGGATTGAACCGTCCCTTCAAGATTGCTACGAAGGTGAACCCTCGTATATCCGGCAGGCTGGATGCAGAAGCTGCCTACAAGCAGGTAAACGAATCTCTGGAACGGATGAGGTTGGAAAGTGTGGATACCGTATTCCTGCATTTTCCCGATCCTGCCACGCCGGTGGAAGGTGTGCTCGGGGCAATGGCTGACCTCCATGATCAGGGAAAGTACAAAGAGCTTGGTCTCTCCAACTTCCCGGCATGGATGGTTGCCGATGTGTGGCACATCTGCGACAGGCACGGATGGGTGAAGCCGACCGTGTTTGAGGGTGTATATAACCCGCTGACAAGAAGAGCAGAAGCGGAACTGAACGATTGTCTGAACAACTTCGGTATGCGCTTCTATGCGTACAATCCAATGTGCGGTGGCCTTCTGACTGGGCGGTATGGAAAATTTGAGGATACACCTACTGATGGCCGATTCACTCATCGTCCCAACTACCAGGGACGCTACTGGAAAAAGAGCTTCTTCGATGGCGTCGAGGTCATTAAGGCGGCAGCAGAGAAGCACGGGATCAGTTCTATTGAGGCAACTTACCGCTGGCTGGCTTACCACTCCATGCTGAATGCTGAGCGCGGTGACGCAATCCTGATCGGAGCGTCCAAGCTGAACCATCTGCTTAGTAACATGGAGACAGTCAAAGCCGGTCCTCTGCCGGAGGATATTGTTGCTGCGTTTGATGAAGCCTGGAAGATCACGAAAGGTGACAGCCCGGAATACTTCACGCTGTACAAAGGGAAAGGTTCTGTGGGAGGCGAGAAGAAGTAAATGTTAGATCAGAAGAAAGTATTTGATTGTTTGGCGCAGCACGGTGTTTCTTATTTCACCGGCGTACCGGACAGTTATCTGAACGGGTTCTGTAATTACGCATTGGCACATTGCGGTGATCGGAATGTCATCACAGCGAATGAAGGCAATGCGGTGGCGTTGGCGGCAGGGCATTACCTGGCAACAAAGGAAATCCCTCTTGTTTACATGCAGAATTCAGGTGAGGGTAATGCGGTAAATCCGCTGGTGAGTCTGGCGGATAAAGATGTGTACGCCGTTCCCATGATTCTGCTCATCGGCTGGCGGGGACAAGGGAACAGTGAGCCGAACCACCCGCAGCATTGGCGGCAGGGCGAGATTACCACTTCTCTCATGGATATCCTTCACATCCCATATACGGTGCTCACGGACGATAATGAAGAGTTCGCAAGTGCGGTTGAGAAAGCGGTTAGTTACTGCACCGTGACCCGTGGCGTCTATGCATTCATCGCTCCCAAAGGCGTAATGGCAGACCCGGACAAGCCTAACAATGTGGATGACACTTATCCCATGAGCCGGGAGGAAGCCATTGAGGTTATCCTCGATCACATGCCGGAGGATACGATCTACAGTGCCACTACAGGCCGCGCAACCCGTGAGTTGTTTTTCCTGCGAGAGAAAAGAGGCGAGACGAAAGCGCATGACTTTCTGAACGTCGGCTCTATGGGCCATGCAAGTTCTGTTGCTCTTGGTATTGCGCTATCCAAACCAGATCGAAAAGTAGTTGCTCTGGACGGTGACAGTGCCACCATCATGCACATGGGCGCTATGACAATGGTAAGTAAGGTAAAGGCACCGAACTTCCTCCACGTTGTTCTCAACAACGGCGCACACGAATCTGTGGGAGGACAACCCTCTGCCGGGCATTTACTGGATTGGACAGCCATTGCGTCAGCATGTGGGTATGAGACAGTTGATCATCCGGTGACAACGAAAGAAGAACTGATCGAAGCGATCGAGAGACTAAGCAATTGCGGACGTGCATCTTTTATCGACTGCCGTATTCATAAGGGCCTGGCGCGTAAACTGCCTCCGATTATCTTCGACCACAGAGAAGCTATCGATGCGCTTATAAATGATTTGAACGGGTAAGTCCCGATCAAATATATATCCATTCCACTGGGAGATGACCATGACCGGTGGAGGGTACGTACTATGTAAAATGTGCCACACAGTGGCGGAAAGGAATAAGTAGAAATGAACAGCATGGAAAAAACGAGAGAGTTCTTGAAGTCGATTGGACAGCCCTGCGGGGATGCCTACGATCTGCCTACCAGCACCAAGCGTTTTGCTGATGGCGGACAGTACCGCTTTGAGGTTCCCGGCATCCAGGGACCGAAGGTTATGCAGGCGCTTCTGGAGGCGATGGACTCCTATGGCTTGTATCTCCATCGCGTTACCCAGACCCAGGGTATCATGCGCCTGACGGATGAGGATATCACCAAGATGGTAGATCTTGCCCATAAGTATGAAACCGATCTGATTCTCGCCATTGGTCCCCGTGCAACGACCGACACATCTGCCTCTGTCCACACGGAAGAGGGCGTGCGTATGGGTTATCGTCTGCGCGGTCAGGAGCAGATCGTCAGAGCTATCGAAGATGTTAAGAGAGCGGCACGTCTTGGCTGCCGTGGCTTCCTGGTCTATGACGAGGGTTGCCTGTGGGTACTGAACGAGATGCGCAAGGCGGGGGAGATCCCGGAAGATTGCCATTTCAAGGTTTCCGCTCACGCAGGTCACGGGAATCCCTGCTCCGCGAAGGTTTTGGAGATGCTTGGCGCTGACTCCATCAACCCGGTGCGTGATATCCAGCTTCAGATGCTGGCAGCTATGCGTCAGGCTGTGAACTGCCCCATTGATATCCATACCGAAAACCCGAAGTCCACAGGTGGCTTCATCCGCCACTACGAGGTGCCGGAAATGATCCGCATCGCAGCTCCGATCTATCTGAAGACCGGTGGTTCGGTTGCACAGACCCACAGCTGGGACAGCACCGAGGACGATGCGAGAAAGAGAGCGAAACAGTGCTCACTCGTTAAGCTCATGATCGATGAATACTATCCGGAGGCTGTTTGGAGCCCGAAGGGATCTCTGACTCAGGAGACCATGTAAATAACCATAATCCACATAATTTATGACCTGATTATGATGGATAACTACTCTGCGGCTGCTGGTGGAGAAGAAGTGGCCGCAGGGTAGAAACATAGAACCCGGAATCCCGCTGCCTGCAAAGGATATGCGGAGTACCGTTGGCAGAAGAGAGAACGCTGTGTACGGACAAGCTGGCCCGGCAGCGATAGAAAGGAAGTTACTTATCATGAGACACCATATGTACAACCCTGATTTCAAATTTGTGGTTGAACCGGAACATTTCAACAAGTATACTGACCGTGAGCTTCTTCAGTATTGCCTGGGCGCAACCATGTATATGCCCGGATTCAAAGATTTTGCACCGAAGATCCTTAACAACTCCATGCCTGGCCTGACCACCATGGTTATGTGCTGCGAGGATGCCTGCCCGGAAGAAAGGGTGCTGGAAGCCGAAGAAAATATCCACAAGACGCTGGATATTATTTCAAGTGCAGTTGAGGATGGCACGCTGGATGCGGATAAGGTACCGCTGATTTTTGTGCGTGTTCGTAGTCTGGAGCAGTTCAAGCACTTTGGCGAAGGACTTACGGCTCGCGAAGTAAAAAGCCTGTGCGGTATTAACTTTCCGAAATTCAACGCAGAGAACGGTTACGAGTACTATGCGTATCTCAAGGACTTGAATGACCGGTTTGGCGAAATTATCTATGGCATGCCGATCATTGAGGACCCGGAGGTAGCTTATAAAGAGACCCGCATGCAGGAGCTTACCGGCATCAAGAAGATCCTTGACAAGTATAAGGATCTGGTGCTTCAGGTCCGTGTCGGCGGTACAGATTTTTCAAGCGTCTTTGGTGTGCGCCGTGGTGTCGGCTATTCCATCTATGACATCATGACGGTTCGTGAGTGCCTGTCCGACATCATCAACGTCTGTGGGAGGAATAATGACTATGTCATCTCCGGCCCTGTCTGGGAGTATTTCCGTGCGCCTAAGGAACTGATGTTTGAGGAGTTGCCGCACTATGGACTTCAGGACTATCTGTCCAGACATGAGTCCATCGTGAATCCCGAGATTGACGGTCTGCTCCGTGAGGTTATTCTGGACAAGGCCAACGGCTTTGTGGGCCGTACTGTCATCCATCCAACCCACGTGAAGTTTGTCAACGCCATGATGGCTGTCACGAAGGAAGAATATGATGACGCCTGCCAGATTCTTGGTACAGGCGGAGGTGTGGTCAAGGGCTCCGGTGGCAATAAGATGAACGAGATCAAGCCCCACACCAACTGGGCGAAGAAGGTCTACAACCGGGCAAGAGCTTATGGCGTAATCCGCGATGAAAGCGGCCATGTAAAACTGTTCGCTGTGAACGAGCAGTAATTTCACACCTTCGGCTTCTCCACGAGCTTTACATTCATTCTTGAAATGCAGAGCCGTGGGGAAGCAAGGTGGGTTGGAAAAGGCGAGGTAGTGAAATGATAGAGTTAACCACACCGATATCAGAAGAAGCGGCGAGGGAACTGCAGGTTGGAGATACCGTTGAGATCAGCGGATATATCCTCTGTGGTCGTGATGCTGTTCTTCCGAAGGTGCTGAAAATGATCGAGGACGGAACGGTCGGAGATCTGGGAGTGGATCTGCATGGGCAGGTTATATTCCACACGGCCGTAAGCCCCGCCGGGGTAGGGCCAACATCAAGTAACAAGCTTGAAATCGAGAGTAGCATAGAACCTTTGTCTGCCGCCGGCATCAAACTGCATTTGGGCAAGGGTGAACTGCATCCGGAGACGATTGCTGCCTTAGATCGTTATAATGCTGTTTATGCGGTGATTCCTCCGGTAACGGCTTTACTCGGAGCAAAAACGACAGAGCAGAAAGTGGTGGCTTTCCCGGAGCTGGGAATGGAAGCATTGCATCTGATCAAGGTGGACAAGTATCCGGCCATCATTGGAGCGGCACATGGAAAGAGTATCTACACGCAGGAGGACAGAAAATGAGAACTTATGATGAAATTGTCGCTCTTGTGAGAGATACACTGGTGGATGCAGGGTCAACGTTCAGAACCGATAAGAAAGAAGCATATAAGAGAGCGATTGAGACTGAGCGGAACGAGAAAGCCAAGTGGGTGCTGGAGCAGGTGCTGGAAAATGCAGAGGTTGCAGAGCGGGATAAATCGCCCCTCTGTGATGATTCCGGAATCCCGCATCTTGTACTTGAGGTCGGCGAAGACTGTGCTGTGACAGGTAAGATGCTGGACGCTATCAAAGAAGGCGTGGCGGAAGGACTACGCAAGCTTCCTGGACGTCCTATGGGCATTATGGGAGATGACAGCCATCGGATCGATCAGTCCGGTGGGTTGAATCCGGACAGTGCAGGAGTTGAGCCTGCACCGATCCTGCTGAGAAGGTGCAAAGACAATGTGCTCCGCTTGCACATCTTAATGTTCGGCGGCGGCCCGGCGATCCGCGCAAAGACCTACAGAGTGTTCCACAAGCACAACACCCAGGTCGTTTTGGACGAGATCGTGAAGTGGGCAATGGAAGGTGTAGCCCAGCTTGGCTGTTCTCCCTGTACACTGGCTGTAGGTGTCGGGAGATCGCATTTCGAAGCTACATCCATGATGCTCCAGGCACAGGTAGACGGAAGGTACGACGTACAGTCGGAGATGGAGGCAGAAATCACCAGACGGGTGAATGAAGCTAACATCGGGCCACTTGGCCTTCGCGGAGACACGAGTGTAATCGCTACCTTTATGAAGGTCGGCCCACAGAGAGCGTCGGGAGTGCGGATTGTCTGTGTCCGTCCAACCTGCTGTTTTGAGCCAAGAATTGCTACAGTTGAATTGCAGTGACCTCTTTAACTTCCTGTGTTTTTACGACTCAAGCAATAGAATCCCTGATTGGAACCAGCACTTATGCCTGGTCTGATCAGGGATCTTTTTCAACAAAAGAGAAATTCATTCAAGTCTTCAAGTACCGCTTTCAATTCTGGATTTTTCTCCCGGGCTATGTAACACTCCAATTGGATCCCTTCCCAGTTGTTATTGACTTCCTGATTTGACTTTATATTGATTCCCTTGATTGTCATGTGATTGCTCTGTATACTGTCATAAGTATGACAGAAAGAA